>ERZ1034363.149-NODE-149-length-49016-cov-3.959439_pt1 | contig 49016 bp, 48 predicted proteins | sample MGYA00520616_ERZ1034363 | MGnify/ENA primary metagenome ERZ1034363 (study PRJEB33736, sample SAMEA104284506) | Azolla filiculoides | biome: Urban; feature: Water surface; material: Ditch water | place: Netherlands | collected 2015-10-28 | depth 0-0.1 m ...
TCATGGCCATCAAAATTCTGTCGGAGCCGTGCTGCACGGGCAGGTGCAGATGACTGACCAACTTGGGCACCTTGTCGTACACATCGATCAGGCGCTGTGTGAACTCATTGGGGTGGCTGGTGGTGTAACGAATGCGCTCAATGCCGGGGATGTCGGCCACGTATTCAATCAGCAACGCGAAATCTGCAATCTCTGCGGTGTCGCCCATCTTGCCGCGATAGGCGTTGACGTTTTGACCTAGCAAGGTAATTTCGCGTACACCTTGTTCAGCCAGGCCTGCCACTTCAACCAACACGTCCTCGAAGGGGCGACTGACTTCTTCGCCGCGGGTGTAAGGCACCACGCAATAGCTGCAATATTTGCTGCAACCTTCCATGATGGACACGAAGGCGGTGGGGCCGTCCATCTTGGCAGGTGGCAAGTGATCGAACTTTTCAATTTCAGGGAAGGTGATGTCCACTTGCGGGCGTTTTTTGGCGCTGCGTGCGGCCAAGAGTTCGGGCAAGCGGTGCAAAGTTTGGGGGCCAAACACCACGTCCACATAGGGGGCACGTTTGATGATGTCGGCACCTTCTTGGCTGGCCACACAGCCGCCCACGCCTATGAGTACGCCGCGTTCTTTGAGGTGCTTCACACGGCCTAAATCGCTGAACACTTTTTCTTGGGCGCGTTCACGCACTGAGCAGGTGTTGAACAAAATGAGGTCGGCTTCTTCGACGTCTTGGGTGGGCTCGTAGCCTTCAGCGGCCTTCATGACGTCGGCCATTTTGTCCGAGTCGTACTCGTTCATTTGGCAACCGAAGGTTTTGATAAATACTTTTTTGCTCACAAGAGACTCCAAGCGGTAACTGGTTTATATCCAGGGGCTGATGGAAGGTGCGCGCCATTGCGGCGCGCGGTTCAGCCTGCGATTATCGCAGGGACTGATCAAGCGGCTTCTGGTTTTCTGAAAAACATGGGGTAGTAGCGTTCAACCACCGGCCCGTCAAAAGCCCAAGACATGCACTTGCCCACGTGGGGCGGCGGCGTGGTGGGGACTTCGTCGGGCAGGCCCGCTTGCTGCGCTTTGAACTGACGCGCGGAGGGAATGGTTTGGTAGGCCGCGGTGGCCATGTTGAACAGCATCTCGCGCAAATGGGTACAGCCTGCAACGCCGCCCAGGTGCGCGTCGATGGTTTTGCGCCAACCCGCCCCCAAGGTGCAGCCCACCAGCTTGTGCATGTTGAGAGGGGCACGCTCACATTCTGGGTGGGGGATGTGGGCCATGTCGGTGATCAGGTCATGGATTTTGAAATCATTGTCCACCGTGAGTCGAATGTTCAAGCCATGAATGGGCTGACCTGCTTCCAAGGGGCCTTGGCTAGGAATAATGAAGTTGTAGGTTTTGACGTCTGTCAGAGCGGCTTCAATGTCCCACAAGCCATCCTCGCGTTCAAAGCCTGAATAGACCACGGTGCGCGTATGTGACAGTTTTCGAGGGGAGGGGGGTGGAAGTGCCAATGTCGGCCTCTCAAATTTCGAGTTCAATGCCTTGATTATCGATTTGATTTGGAGCTTTTGAATGTCAACTGCAGCACAGCCTCTCATTTCTCCCGTGGTTCGGCGTCAAACCATTGCCGATGCCCTGAGGCGCACGGCTTTGCGCTTGCCAAACAAGTTGGGAATTGTGTGCGGCAGTACGTCTTGGACTTATGCGGAATTTGATGCGCTGGTGACGCGCCTGGCTGCGGGTTTGTCAGGCCAAGGTGTGACACCTGGCGATCGTGTGGCCGTGCTGGCTCGCAATTCCCATGGTTTTGCAGCTTTGCGTTTTGCCTTGGCGCGCATGGGGGCTGTGATGGTGCCGATCAATTTCATGCTCAAGGCCGAAGAAGTGGCCTACATCCTTCGGCATGCTGGCGCCCAAACCTTGGCCACCGATTCCGGCTTGGCTGATTTAGCCAAGCAAGCGTCGGCGCTGGATACCAAAGTGCAGCAGTTTGTTTGGTTGCCTTCTGAAGACCCCAGCGAACCGGTGGTGGGCATGCTCAATTTTCATGCGCTGGCCGCTTGTACCGCCGCCTTGCCAGAGAGCGGCTTGGCCAGTCAAGATTTGGCGCAAATTGTGTACACCAGTGGCACCGAGTCCATGCCCAAGGGGGCCATGCTGACACATGACGCGGTGCTGTGGCAGTACGTGAGCTGTGTGGTGAATGCCGAAATTGCCGAGCAAGATTTGGCATTGCATGCGCTGCCGCTGTACCACTGCGCGCAGTTGGATGTGTTCTTTGGCCCCGCCATTTACATTGGCAGCAGCAACGTGATCACCGCCAAACCCGTGCCCGACAATTTGTTGGCGTTGATCGAAAAATACAAAATCACCAGCTTCTTTGCACCGCCTACGGTGTGGATTGCCTTGTTGCGCTCACCTTTGTTTGATGCCAACAAACTCAGTCACTTGGCCAAAGGCTATTACGGCGCGTCCATCATGCCCGTTGAAGTGTTGAAAGAGTTGGCCTCACGCTTGCCCAAGGTCCGCTTGTGGAATTTGTATGGTCAAACCGAAATAGCCCCCTTGGCCACCATGCTGGGCCCCGACGACCAATTGCGCAAACCTGGTTCTTGCGGCCGTGCGGTCTTGAATGTGGAAACACGTGTGGTGAACGACGACATGCAAGAGGTGAAGCCTGGCGAAGTGGGCGAAATTGTGCACCGGTCTCCTCACTTGATGTTGGGCTACTTTAACGATGCAGAAAAAACACGCGCCTCTTTTACGGGCGAGTGGTTTCACAGCGGCGACTTGGCCACCATCGATGACGAAGGGTATATCAGCGTGGTGGACCGCAAAAAGGACATGATCAAGACGGGTGGCGAGAATGTGGCCAGCCGTGAAGTCGAGGAAATGATTTACCAGCTACCTGCCGTCAGCGAGGTGGCGGTGATTGGTTTGCCCGATCCAAAATGGGTAGAAGCTGTGACCGCTGTCATTGTGTTGAAGGCCGGCCAGACTTTGAGCGCGGAAGATGTGATGGCGCATTGCAACCAGCACATGGCCAGCTTCAAGGTGCCCAAACGGGTTGTTTTTGCCGATGCCCTGCCTAAAAACCCCAGCGGCAAATTGCTCAAACGAGAATTGAGAACACACTACGCTTAAGCCCTTGGGTTGAATGCATTGGTGAAATTGCTAATTTGTCCTACTTAATGTCCTATTGACAGGTCATTAGGAGTGATCAACCATAGCGCTCATGAACCAAAGCTTGCCATTGCCCAAGTACCACCAGATTTATTTGGTGCTGTGCGAGCAATTGCAAGAGGGTAAGTTTGATGAAGGCTTGCCAGGTGAGTTGGCCCTCATGAAGCAGTTTTCAGTGGCCCGTGTCACTGTGCGACGAGCCCTTCAGCAAATGGCCGAGGAAGGTTTGATCAAACGCGAGCCGGGCCGTGGCACACGGCCTGTGAAGAGAGATGCATCCGGTGCGTTGAGCACTGCAAATGACGCCTCCGTCACGGGTAGTCAGCAGGCGCGGTTGACGGGTTTGCTGGAAAACCTGGTCACCATGGGCCTTCGGACATCGGTCAAGGTCTTGTCTGTGCAAACTTTGTTGGCACCCAAAGAGATTCAAGAAAAATTGCAAATATTGCCCACGGATTGGGTGCAAAAAGCCGAGCGTGTTCGCAGCACGCGTGAAGGGCCGCTGTCACACATCACCACTTGGGTGCCATCGGCCATTGCCAAAGGTTTCGGTCAGCGCGAGTTGGCCCAAAAGCCCATCTTGGTGTTGCTGGAAGAGGCCGGCGTCAAAGTGGGCCGTGCTGAACAAACCATTTCTGCCCGCTTGGCCGATGCCGAGATGGCGCGGCACCTGGATGTGCCTGTGGGCTCTGCCTTGTTGTCTGTGCGCCGCTTGATTTATGACCAGCAGGAAAAGCCCGTCCAGTGGCTGTTGGGTTTGTACCGTCCCGATCGTTACGAATACCAAATGCAGTTGTCACGTGTTGGCAGCATTGACGCCCAAATTTGGGTGGACAAAGAGCTGTCAGCCAATTTTCATTGACCTTTTCGTTGACCTTCTTATTCACTTGACCCTTGACCATCTAAAGGAGCTTCCTATGACCACACGTCGTCACTTTATGAGCCAGACCGCTGCTGCGGCTTCTGTCATGTCCTTCCCTTTGATTGCCGGCGCGCAAGCAAAGACTGTGAAGGTAGGCGTTTTGCATCCAGTCACGGGTGCACTGGCGTATTCCGGTCAGCAATGTCGACTGGGCGCCTTGTTGGCCATTGAAGACATCAACAATGCGGGTGGTATCAAGTCTTTGGGCGGCGCCAAAATTGAAGCCATTTTGGGCGATGCCCAATCGAGCCCACAAGCCGGTACCGCTGAAATTGAAAAGATGAACGAAGCCGGTGTGAGCGCCGTGGTGGGCGCGTTTGCTTCCGCCATTTGTTTGGCCACCACACAAGCGGCTGCCAAGTACAACTTGCCGCACGTGGTCGATGTCGGTGTGGCCGATCAAATTGTGGAGCGTGGTTTGAAAAACACCTTCCGATTTGGCCCAGGCTACAGAAAATGTGCAGAAGTGGCTGTGGCCAATTTGCATGTGCTCAACACGGCTGCGGGCAAGCCTGCACGCAGTGTGATGATCATTCATGAAGAGTCATTGTTTGGCACAGGCACTGCCAATTTGTTGGCCAAGGAGTTGCCCGGCTACGGTTACGACGTGAAAGAAATCATCAAGCACGCCAACCCCACGCGCGATTTCAACAACATCGCACTGCGCATCAAGCAAGTCAACCCCGACATTGTGATTCCCGCCAACTACTACAACGAGTACGCGCTGTTGGTGCGCACCATGCAGCAGCAAAAAATCACGCCCAAAGCAATTTACTCAGTGTTGGGTGGCGCGGCTTCCAGTTACAAGTTTGTCAAAGAGTTTCCTGAAGCGGCCAACGGCATCATCGATTGCAACCACTGGTTCAATCCACGCGACAAGCGTTCTTTGGAACTGAAAAAGCGAGTCGAAGCCAAAGGCCAGTTCTTCAGCTACGAAGTATTCATGACATACACCGCCATGAGCTTGTTGGCCGATGCCATTGAGCGCGCCAAGTCGACCGACCGTGCGGCCATCATCGATGCTTTGAACAAGAGCACCTTCTCCAACCACATCATGCCCTACGGTGCCACACAGTTTGTGAATGGTCAAAACATGGGTGCGCAACCTTTGATGACGCAAGTGGTCAAAGGCGACATCAAAGTGATCGTGCCGCGTGATTACCGCGAAGTCGAACCGATCTTCCCCTTGAAGGCCTAAGGCCTTGCGCTGCGCCATGATCGCCACTTTGAATGAGTCACCATGATGTTTGACGCCAGCATTTTGCTGTCCGCTTTGCTCAATGGTTTAACCACGGGCGCAGTCTATGCCCTGATTGCGCTTGGGTTGACCCTGATCTATGGTGTGCTGCACATCATCAACTTTGCACATGGTGCCTCGCTCATGATGGCCTTGTATGGCGTGTATGCGCTCAAAGAGCGTTGGGGCATTGACCCGTATGTGGCCTTGCCCATCATGGTGCCCGCCATGTTCTTGTTGGGCTATGGCATGCAACGCCTCATCATCAACCGGGCCAGCCACGGCAAAGACGAAAACATCTTGCTGGTGACTTTGGGGTTGTCCATCGTGATGGAAAACCTGGCCTTGTTGTTTTTCAAATCGGACACGCGCACCATTGACACGCCATACACCCTCAGCACGGTGGCCATTGGGCCTGAGATGGCGCAGGTGATGGTCTCGGTCCCCAAGTTGGTGGCCTTTGCTGGTGCCTTGGTGGTATCGGCATTGTTGATTGTGTTGTTGCAACGCACCGATTTGGGCCGTGCCATTCGTGCGGTGGCCAAAGAAAAACAGGGCGCGCGTTTGATGGGCATCGATGTCGAACACGTCTATGCCATGTGCTTTGGTTTGGGCTTGGCTTGCCTGGGTGCGGCAGCCTGCTTTTTGTTGCCCGCCTACTATGTCAACCCACAAGTCGGCAATGGCTTTGTGTTGGTGGCATTTACGGTGGTGGTGTTGGGTGGCATGGGCAGCTTTGCGGGCGCATTGCTGGGTGGTTTGCTGATTGGTGTGGTGGAGTCATTTGGCGGCTTGTTCTTGGGCGAGTCCCTTGGTCAGGTGGGTATTTTTGTGATCTTCATCGCCGTGTTGTTGTTGCGTCCCCAGGGTTTGTTTGGGGCGAAGACATGAGGCTTTGCGCATGACTAAATTACTCAAAGACATGGTCAGCATTGGCCTGTTCGTGTGGACCGTGGCCTTCATACCTGTGCTCACCCAGTCGGGTGTGACCTTGAACTTTGTCATGATGGCTTTGTTTGCATGCCTGATGGCGCAGGCCTGGAATGTGTTGGGCGGCTTTGGTGGTCAGTTCTCCTTTGGCCATGCCTTGTTCTTTGGCACGGGTGCTTACTTTCAGGCCATAGCGCAAATCTCTTGGGGCTGGAATCCATGGGTGGCCCTGCCGGCGGCCATGTTGGCGGCTGCATTGGTGGGCGCTTGGGTGGGGGCACTGTCTTTCAGGTACGGCTTGAAAGGCTCTTACTTTGCGTTGGTCACCTTGGCCTTTGCCGAAGTTTTCCGAATTGTTTCTTTGTCAGTGCCGTTCACGGGAGCCGGTGTGGGTTTGATGCTGCCCTTGAATGAGTCGTGGACCAACATGCAGTTTGGTTCGCGGGCTGGTTTTGTGTGGCTTATTTTGGGCTTGGTCACCTTGGCTTTGTGTGTCACGGCGTATTTGCGCAACTCTCGATTTGGTGCTTATTTACAGGCCGTGCGCGACAACGAAGATGCGGCCCGAGCCATCGGCGTCAATCCTTTTTATGTCAAAACTTGGGCCACTGTGTTGTCGGGCGCTTTGATGGGATCGGCTGGCGCTTTTTATGTGCAAGTGTTTCAGTACATCGATCCGGGCATTGGTTTTGGTTCGCACACCTCGGTCGAAGCTTTGGTGGGTGCCATCGTGGGCGGCATGGGCACCTTGTGGGGCCCTGTGTTGGGCGCCTTGGCCTTGCACGTGTTGGCCGATCTCACACGCAATTTGTTTGGCCAAATGCCAGGTATCAACATGGTCATCTACGGCGCGGTGTTGGTGGTGATTGTGATGTTTTTACCCAGAGGTATCGCCGGCTTGTACCCGCATTTGCCAAAGTCTTGGAGACGCTATGACTAAGTCCACTGCTTTGCTAGAAGTGCAGGGCGTGAGCCGCGCCTTTGGGGGCTTGAAGGCGGTTCAAAACGTCAGCTTGGACGTGCCGCAAGGCGCCTTGACCGCCTTGATTGGCCCCAATGGCGCAGGCAAGACCACATTGTTTGCATTGCTGTCTGGTTTTTTAACCCCGGACACCGGACGCGTGATATTCAAGGGTCAGGACATCACAGGACAGGCGCCGCATCTGAATGCCAAATTGGGCATGACGCGGACCTTTCAAATTGTGCAGCCCTTTGCCGCACAAACTGTGCGCGAAAACATTGCCGTGGGCGCACATCTGCACACAGCATCGCGCACGCAAGCCTTGGCCGCAGCCGAGCAGGTGGCGCAACGCGTGGGCTTGGCCGATCAATTGGACAAACTGGCCAGTGACTTGACTGTGGCAGGTCGCAAGCGTTTGGAATTGGCGCGTGCCCTGGCCACGCAACCTCAATTGTTGTTGCTAGACGAAGTGTTGGCGGGTTTGAACCCGCAAGAAATTGCCGAGATGATTCCCGTGGTGCGGGCCATTGCCGCGTCGGGCGTCACGGTGCTGATGATTGAGCACGTGATGCAAGCTGTCATGAGTTTGGCTGAGCATGTTTGGGTGTTGGCCCAAGGCCAACTGATTGCACAGGGCACGCCTTCCGAGGTGACGCGACATCCGCAAGTGATTGAAGCCTATTTGGGCCACGGCACGGCTGCGCGACTGCGTCAAGCGGAGGTCTCGGCATGACCGAAATTTTGAAAGTGTCCCAACTGCGCGCAGGCTACGGTGCAGTAGAGGTGTTGCGAGGTGTGGACCTGACGGTGAATGCTGGCGAAACCGTGGCGCTGCTCGGCAGCAATGGTGCTGGCAAAACCACTTTGAATGGCGTGTTGAGTGGCCTTGTCAAAGCGCGCAGTGGTCAGGTGATATTCGAGGGGCAAGACATCACAGGCTGGCATGCGCGCAAAGTGGTGCAGGCCGGTTTGATCCATGTGCCTGAAGGCCGCAAAGTGTTTCCCAATTTAAGTGTGCTGGAGAACCTGTCCTTGGGTGCGTTCACACGCGGCCGGCAACGGCGGGATGCCAACTTGGAAAAAATCTTTGGTATTTTTCCGCGTCTGCGGGAGCGCATTCAACAATTGGCGGGCACCTTGAGTGGTGGCGAGCAGCAAATGCTGGCCATTGGTCGTGGTTTGATGGCCGAGCCGCAACTTTTGATTTTGGACGAGCCCTCTTTGGGTTTGTCACCGTTGCTGGTTGAAGAGATGTTCCGCCTGATTGGACAACTCAAAGCCAATGGCTTGGCGGTGTTGTTGGTGGAGCAAAACGTGGGGCAATCTTTGGAGATTGCCGATCGTGCGTATGTGATGGAAAACGGGGCCATCCGTTTCAGCGGCAAACCCGCTGAGCTGTTGGCCAGCGACACATTAAGACAAGCCTATTTGGGCATGTGAAAAGGACAATCAAATGCGGACATCCATTTTGACATTGCGCTTGGGTTGGATCGGCATGGCCATGACCATGACCATGGCCTTGAGTGGCGCTCAGGCCCAAACAGCTGCGGGCGCGCCGGTTCGAATTTTGGTGGGCGCGCCAGCAGGTGGCACGACCGACACCATGGCGCGAACCTTGGCGCAGTCTTTGGGGCAGCAGCTGGGCCGTGTGGTGGTCGTTGAAAACAAGCCGGGTGCGGGAGGCAATCTGGCCGCCGACATGGTGGCCAAAGCAGCGCCCGACGGCAATACCTTGCTGATGAGCTTTACCAGCCATGCCATCAACGCATCGCTTTACCCCAGTTTGCCATTCGACCCCATCAAAGACTTTACCCCGCTCACGATGGTGTCGTCCTCGCCTTCCATGTTGGTGGCGCATCCATCTTTGCCGGTCAAGAACGTGGCGGAATTGGTCAAGCTGGCCAAAGAAAAACCGGGCCAGCTGAATTTTGCGATTGGTGCCTTGGGGTCCTCATTGCATTTGGCTGGTGACTCCTTCAAGATGAAGGCGGGCGTGTTCATTGTCAATATCCCTTACCGTGGCACCGCGCCTGCCGTGCAAGACGTCTTGGCAGGTCAGGTCGAGTTGATGTTTGCTGCCGTGGGCAATGCCCAAGCGCACGTCAAGGCGGGCAAGTTGCGTGCCCTCGGGGTGACCAGCCCTAAACGACTGGCCGCCTTTCCAGATGTCCCCGCCATTGGTGAAACCTTGCCGGGGTATGAGTCGAGTGCTTGGTTTGGTTTGTTTGCACCAGGGCGAATGAACCCAGAATTGGCCAAGCGCTTGAGCGATGCAGCACGTGTAGCAATACAAAGTCCCGAAGTCAAAAGGCGCATCGAAAGTGAAGGTGCCATACCTGCTGGCAACAGTCCCCAAGAATTTGCCAAATTCGTTGAGTCAGAAATTGTGCGCTGGCGCACGGTGGTTCAGTACTCGGGGGCCAAGCCAGAATGACATTTGACAAGGCGAGTTCACTGCCTTCAGGTGCTGGCAGAACCTTGGCGCAAAAACTGATTGCGCGGGCTGCGGGCCGCTCGCAGGTCAGAGTGGGTGACGTGCTCACTTGCCAAGTTGATTTGGCCATGTTCCATGACTCGTCTGGCCCGCGCCGTCTCAAGCCCATGTTGGCCGACATCGGTGCGCAAATTTGGGATCGCAACAAAGTGGTGTTGGTGCTGGACCATTACGTGCCGGCACAAGACGAAGATGCCCAAAAGATCATTCAAGTCACGCGCGATGTGGCCAAAGAATGGCAACTGCCCCATGTCATTGACTCCGAAGGCATTTGCCATGTGGTGCTGCCAGAGCGAGGCCACTTGAAACCTGGATATTTTTGTGTGGGTGGTGACTCGCATTCGCCCACAGGCGGTGCGTTTGGCACCTACATGTTTGGCATTGGTGCCACTGAAATGTTGGGCGTGGTGGCCACTGGTGAAATTTGGGTGCAAGTGCCCCAAACAATGCGCATGGTGTGGTCGGGTGCCTTGCAAAAAGGTGTCTGCGCCAAAGACATGATGCTGCACATGATTGGCAAGTTTGGCATGAATGGTGGCAACTACCAAGCTGTTGAATTTGCCGGTGACACAGTGCGCGGCTTGGGCATGCAAGAGCGCATGACCTTGTCCAACATGAGTGCAGAAATGGGCGCCCAAGTGGGGCTGATTGCTGCTGATGCGGTGACCACTCAGTATTTGAAATCGGTGGGCGTGACAGATGCGCAATTAGAAGCCAGTCATTTTTTCCAAACCGATGAAGATGCCGACTGTCAGCGTTTTGAATTTGACGCGGCGCAATTGAGTCCTCAGATTGCCGCGCCGCACAGTCCAGAAAACACGAAACCCGTTGCAGCCTTTTCGGACATCAAGCCCACGGTGGCCTACATCGGCGCATGCACTGGCGCCAAATTAGCCGATTTGCGTGCTGCCGCAGAAGTTTTAAAAGGCCGTCAAGTGGCTCCAGGCATCCAGTTGCTGGTGGCGCCGGCCAGTGCACGTGATCAGGCACAAGCGGCGCGTGAAGGTGTGATGCAAATTTTGACCGATGCCGGTGCCAGCGTGTTGCCCAATGCGTGTGGTGCCTGTGCGGGTTATGGCGGGACGTTCCAAGAGGGGGCCACCGTGATCTCCAGCACAGCACGCAACTTCCAAGGCCGCATGGGCCCGGCCAGTGTGCAGGTGTATTTGGCGTCTCCTTGGTCCGTGGCAGCGGCTGCTGTGACGGGCAACATCTCTGATGTGCGGGAGCTCTTGTCATGAGCCGAGCTGCGCTCAAAACCCACAAAGTTTGGCGCGTTGGCGCCAATGTGGACACCGATGCTTTGGCACCAGGCGCCTACATGAAGCATGGCATCGAAGTGATTGCTGCGCATTGCTTGGAAGTTCATCGCGCCGATTTTGCAGGTGCCGTGAAGCCCGGCGATGTCTTGGTGGCGGGGCCTAACTTTGGCATTGGTTCTTCCAGAGAGCAAGCAGCTGGGGCTTTGAAACAGTTGGGCATGGCTGCCGTCATTGCGCCGTCGTACAGTGGTTTGTTTTTTAGAAACGCCTTTAATTTGGGTCTGTTGTTGCTGACGTGCCCCGAAGCAGAAAGTCTGCAAGAGAACGAGCACGTGCAATTGACCTACGAAGGCACAACACCTCAAGTGTTGACAGCATCGGGACGCTTACTGGCTTGTGCGCCAGTCCCTTCTTTTTTAATGGACATGGTCAATGCCGGTGGCTTGGTCAACGTGCTGAAGCAGCGCATGGCAGCCAAGTCATCCGCGGCGTCTGATGCCAGTTTGTCTGCTTAATTTTTCCCAATGAATGGACATCCAATGAGTGAGCGAAAGCCTCAAAACCCTGCGGCCCTTGATCCTGTCACTCTGGCGGTTTTAAAAGGGCGTTTAGAGCAAGTGGCCGATGAGATGGACGCCACCTTGTATCGCAGCGCCTTCAATCCCATCATTGCTGAAGCGCACGATGCGTGTCATGGCATTTACGACGGTGTGTCTGGCGACACGCTGGTGCAAGGCAAATCAGGCTTGCCCGTGTTTGTGGGCGCGATGGCCTTTGCAGTTCGCGCTGCGGCCAAAGCGGCTGCCACGCGCGGTGGCATGCAGGATGGTGACATTTGGTTGTTCAACGACCCGTATGAGGGTGGCACACACGCCAACGATTTCAAATTGGTTCGTCCGTTTTTCCGCAATGGCCAACTGTTTTGCTTCTTGGCTTCAGCGGCGCATTGGCACGATGTGGGCGGCGCTGTACCGGGCAATTACAACCCTGCCGCCACCGAGTGTTGGCAAGAGGCCGTGCAAATTCCGCCCGTTCGCATTTTGCGTGCTGGTGTGTTGGACGAAGATGTATTGGCTATTTTGCGCGCCAACACCCGCTTGCCCGACAGCCTCTGGGGTGACCTGAATGGTCAACTCGCCGCGCTGGAATTGGGCGCCAAGCGCTTGAATGGTTTGCTCGATGAATATGGCGACGCCAAAGTGGCGCAAGCCATGGTGGAGTTACGCTCGCGCGCCGTGCGCTTGATGCGCTCGCACATTAGCAGCTTGCCCGATGGCTGCTACAGCTTTGAAGATGTGCTGGACAACGACGGTGTGGTCGATACACCGCTCACCATTGCCTTGGACATGTCCGTCAAGGGCGATCGTTTGACCTTGGATTTTTCTCGCACGTCTGCGCAGTGCGCCGGCCCCGTGAACATTTCCAAGGCGACAGCAGTAGCGGCTTGTTATGTGGCTTTGAAGCACGTATTTCCTGATGTGCCAGCCAATGCTGGCGTGCTCGATGCCGTTGATTTCATCATTCCCGATCGCTTGGTGATCAGTGCAGAACGCCCACGGCCCGTGGGTGGTTACACCGAAACCATTTTGCGCATGATCGATGTGATCTTCAGTGCCACGGCACTGGCCGACCCCAAGCGCGCTGTGGCACACGCTTACGGCACCATCAATGCGCTGTCGATTGCGGGCCATCGCACCGATGAAAAACGCAAAGGCCAGCGTTGGGTGATGTTCAGCTTTTTTGGCGGTGGCCATGGCGGTCATTCTGACGCCGATGGTTTGTCGCACAGCAATGCGCCTATTTCTACCGCCACCATTCCCCCTTTGGAAATTTTGGAAGCGGCCTACCCTGTGCGCTTTACGCAATGGGCCTTGCGCGCCAATTCAGGGGGCGATGGCCAACACCGCGGGGGCTTGGGTGCGGTCTACGAAATTGAATTGTTAGAAGATTCTGCTGAAGCCTTTATCTTTGGCGAGCGCGGCAAAGCCTCGCCCAAAGGCATTGCGGGTGGACAGCCTGCCTTGCCCAATGTGTTTGAGTACGAAAACGACGGCGTGTGGAAAACACCGCCGATGGTCTCCAAGATGCTGGGTATTCGGTTGAAAAAAGGCGAGCGCGTGCGTTTACAAACACCTGGCGGCGGCGGTTGGGGCAAGCCCAGCGATCGCAGCGCCGAAGCGCGCGCCAAAGACATTGAAGAAGCCTACGTTTCAAAGGAAAAATCATGAGCCAGAAACGCTGGGTGGTGGGGGTGGACGTGGGCGGCACGTTCACCGATTTGTTTGTGCTCGATGAGCAAACCGGAACCGCACGCATTGTGAAAGTGCCTTCAACACGCGGCGAAGAAGCGCGCGGTTTCATGAATGGCATTCAGAAAATTTCAGACGATGGTTCTGCTTCGGGCGTGGCCAGCATTGTGCATGGCACCACGGTGGGTACCAATGCTTTGCTTGAGCGCAAAGTAGCGCGCACCGGCATCATCACCACACGCGGTTTTCGCGATGTGTTGGAAATGCGCCGCCGTGATCGGCCTCAAACCTGGGGTTTGCGCGGTAGCTTCACGCCCATCGTGCCACGCGCTTTGCGCTTGGAAGTGGACGAGCGCGTCTTAGCCGATGGTCAAATTCACACGCCCGTCGACATCGATCAGGTGAAAGCGCAAGCGCAAGCTTTGCTCGATGCCGGGTGCGAAGCGGTGTGCGTGTTCTTCATCAATGCCTATGCCAACATGGCCAACGAGCAGGCCGCCGTGGCCGCCGTGCGCGCCATCTGGCCCAACCCTCACGTGACGGCCGCCAGCGAAGTCTTGCCCGAAATTCGCGAGTTTGAGCGCTGCTCCACAGCCACCTTGAACGCCGCTTTGCAGCCCGTGGTGGGAAGCTATTTAACCCGTTTGGAATCTGATTTGCGCGGCCAAGGCTTTGAAGGCGAATTGCTGATTGTGCAAAGCAATGGCGGCGTCATGTCGCGTCAAACCGCTTGCGATGTACCCGTTCGCACGGCTTTGTCGGGACCTGCTGCTGGCGTGATGGCGTGTGCCGCCATTGCGCGTGCAGCCGGCTATCCCAATGTGATGACGGGCGACATGGGCGGCACCTCGTTTGATGTGTCCTTGGTGGCGCAAGGCGAAGCGGCCTTGGCGGCGCAAACTTCCATTGAGTTTGGCTTGGTGGTGCGCTCCCCCATGATTCAAATTGAAACCATTGGCGCGGGCGGCGGCTCCATTGCCTCCGTCGATGCCAGTGGCATGTTGCAAGTGGGTCCCGAGTCGGCCGGCAGTGTGCCTGGCCCGGCGTGCTACGACCGTGGCAACACACGACCTACCGTGACCGATGCCAATGTGTTCTTGGGCCGCATCGCTGCCGACCGTCCTTTGGGCGGTGGCTTGTTGCAAGCCTTGCGCGCAGACCTGTCCGAGCAAGCCATTCATAAGCATGTGGCGGAGCCCTTGGGCCTGAGCACTTTAGAAGCAGCCGAAGCCATTTTGACAGTGGCCAATGCCAAGATGGCCGGCGCTGTGCGCGTGGTGTCCATTGAAAAAGGTCACGATCCAAGACAGTTTGCATACATGCCTTTTGGTGGCGGTGGTGGCTTGCATGTTTGCGCCATGATGCGGGAAGTGGGCGTGGCCACAGGCATCGTTCCACGTTATCCCGGCGTGACATCGGCCTTGGGTTGTGTGATGGCCGACATGCGCCATGACGCCGTGCAAACTTTGAACCAAGCTTTAAGCGATGTGAACTTCACAGAGGTCTTGTCGCGCATCGATCAATTGGCAGAGGCGTGCCAAGCGCGCCTTGATTCTGCTGGCGTGCGCTTTGTGGCGGTGGATGAAAACATTGCGCTCGACATGCTGTTTACCGGCCAAACCCACACACTGCAAGTGAACGTTCAGCGTTCTCAGTTGTCAGCCGAAGGTTTGCGCCAAGCATTCACAGAGGCGTATCAAAACGCCTTTGGCCGAGTGCTCGAAGGCCCCGTGATTCGCGTGATGAACTTGCGCTATGCGCGCATTGGTCGTCGTCCTAAATTTGACTTGTCAGTGTTGGCACCCGTGGGTGCCGGCAGCACGCAGCCTTTGGGCGTGCAGCGTGTGTACCACCAAGGTCAGTGGTGGGATGCCCAGCGCTACGCCCGATTGGAATTGCCGATTGGCGCCAAGGTGAATGGCCCGGCCATTTTGGAGCAGGCCGACACCACCGTGTGGTTGGAGCCAGGCTTTGAAGCCAAGGTCGATGCCATGGGCAATTTGCTGGTCACTGCGCAAGTTTGATTCCAATACGCAATCAATAGAGGAAGCATCACCATGGCTCAGCATTCAAAGATCTCCGCAGCCAGCACCGCTCTGATCATTGTGGATTTGCAAAACGACTTTTTGTCGCCGCAAGGCGCTTATGCGCGTGGCAACACTGTCAGTGCAGAAGCCTTGTTGTTGCCTGCGCGCGTAGCGCCCGTGGCCCAAGCTTTGAAAGCACAAGGGGGCTATGTCGCGGCCAGCCAATTTACCTTGTGGCCCGATGCCAAAGGCGAACCGATGGTGTCGCCGCATTTGTTAGAAAAGCGGCCCTTCTTACGCAAAGGCGATTTCGCGCCTGGCAGTGTGGGTCAAGCCAATGTGCCAGAACTCAAAGACTGCGTGGACTTGGTGGTCTGCAAAGTGGCGTACTCTGCATTCTTCAACACCCAACTCGATTGGGTGCTGCGCAAAGCGGGCATTGAAACCGTGGTGGTGTGCGGCATTGTGACCAACGGTGGCGTGGCCAGTACCGCACGCGATGCCCACCTGCGCGATTACAAGGTGGTGGTTTTGAGCGATGGCTGCGCCGCGTTCAGTGATGCCTTGCACCAAGCTTCCTTGGCCGACTTGGCCTCGATTGGCAAAGTGACGACTTGCAGCGAATTTGTCAGCAGCTTGGCATAAACGTCAAATGAACGTCAAATGAACCCCTCTGAAGAAACCCTCCACACACCGGTGGCCGTTGTTGGCGCAGGTGCTTGCGGGCTGACAGCCGCACTGGCTTTGCACAGGCAAGGCGTTGAGTGTGTCGTGCTTGAACGCGACACAGTGCCAGCGGGTTCTACCGCTTTGTCGTCTGGCTTTGTGCCAGCGCCTGCAACCCGGGTGCAAAAAGCAGCCAAGGTGCAAGACAGCCCAGAGCTGTTCGCGCAAGACATTCAACACAAAGCGCATGGTCAAGCCGCCCCTGCGTTGGTCAAGGCCTACAGCGAAGCCATTGGCCCGGCCATGGATGCGCTAGAAACCCACCACCACATCCCTTGGCAATTGCTCGATCAGTTTTTGTATCCAGGCCACAGCGTGCACCGCATGCATGCCGTCCCTGAAAAAACCGGTGAAGGTTTGATGACCCGTCTGCGTGCAGCGGCAGATGCGGCTGGCGTGGTGGTTCTTACCCAAGCGCATGTCACGGCACTTCATGCCGACAGCGCAGGGACCGTCCAGGGCCTGAGTTATTCACAACCCGATGGCAGCATCTCCCAGTTGTCGTGCGATGCTGTTGTTTTGGCGTGCAATGGTTTTGGTGGCAATGCCGACATGGTGAAGCAACACTTGCCCGCTATGAAAGATGCGCAGTATGCAGGTCATGTGGGCAACGATGGCAGTGCCGTAGCTTGGGGTTTGCAGTTGGGGGCCGCCTTGGCTGATATGGGCGCCTACCAAGGCCACGGCTCTTGGGCCATTCCACAGGGCAGCCTCATTTCTTGGGCGCTCATGATGGAGGGGGGTGTGCAGATCAATACCCTGGGTGAGCGCTTTCACGATGAAACGCAAGGCTACTCAGAAGCTGCTGTCCAAGTGTTGAACCAGCCTGATGGGCTTGCGTGGAATGTCTTCGACAACCAACTCCTGCGCTTTGCACAAGACTTTCCAGACTTTGTGGCTGCGCAAGCTGCAGGTGCAGTAAAGTCTGCAGCTGATGTGGTGTCATTGGCAGCCATCATCGGTTGTTCAGTTGAGTCACTTGAAAAAACCATGTCTTCAGTCAATTCCAGCACGGGCGCAGACGCATGGGGCCGAACATTCAAGAGACCTTTGCTGGGTCCCTTTCATGCCATCAAGGTCACCGGTGCTTTGTTTCACACACAAGGCGGGTTGAACATCAACGCCCATTGCCAAGTGCTCAAGCCCAATGGCGAGACCTTGCCCAATTTGTATGCCGCAGGTGGCGCTGCACGAGGTGTCTCGGGCGCTGAAGTGTGGGGTTATCTTTCAGGCAATGGATTGCTCAGTGCCATTGCAGGTGGCCACATTGCGGCACAGGCTGTTGCACAAAAAATTTCGGAGAAAACAAGATGACTTCCAAAGCCACAGCTACCTCTACTTCCACCTCTACTGCCACCCCCAATTTGGCACTGAGACTTCAGCAGTCCACGGCGCTGTTAGCCCCCGGCATTTACGATGCCTTCAGTGCTTTGCTCGCTGAGCAAGCCGGCTTTGAAGCCTTGTATTTGTCGGGTGCGTCGATTGCCTACACCCGCTTGGGCCGGTCTGACATTGGCCTCACCACAGCCACCGAAGTGGCGCAAACCTTGGCGCACATCACCGATCGCATCAAGGTGCCCGTGATCGTGGATGCCGATACTGGCTTTGGCAATGCGCTCAATACACAGCGCACCGTGCGAGACTTTGAACGTGCGGGTGCGGCCATGATTCAAATTGAAGATCAAACTTTTCCCAAGCGATGTGGTCATTTGGATGGCAAAGGCGTGGTGCCCGTGGCTGAAATGCAGGGCAAGTTGAAAGCAGCATTGGATGCACGCCATAGCGGCAACACTTTAATTTTGGCGCGCACAGATGCCTTGGCGGTTGAAGGAATAGATGCTGCCTTAGACCGTGCAGAAGCTTATTTGGCCTGCGGCGTGGATGCCTTGTTCATTGAGGCCTTGCGCAGTCCTGAGCAGATGGATCGCGCTTGCAAACAGTTTGCGCACCGCATACCTTTGTTGGCCAACATGGTGGAGGGCGGGCAAACGCCCATTCAAAGCGCCACTGAGTTGGGTCACCGTGGTTTCAAGATTGTGATCTTCCCGGGCGGCACGGCTCGGGCTGTGGCGCATACCTTGCAAGGCTACTACGGCAGTTTGCATGCGCACCAAACCACCACGCCGTGGCGCGACCAGATGCTCAATTTTGATGATCTGAATCAACTGATTGGTACGCCAGCTTTACTGGCCCGCGGAAAACAGTACGATGCCAAATCATGAATCCCCAAACTAAACACGTGTGCGTCATTGGCGCCGGCATTGTGGGCTTGTCCACCGCTTGGCGTTTGCTCCAAGATGGCTGGCAAGTCAGTGTGATTGAAGAAGGTGCAGCGCCCGGCTTGGTGACCAGTTATGCCAATGGGGCGCAACTCTCTTACAGCTATGTCGCCCCCTTGGCCGAGCCATCGGCCCTGACCCATTTGCCCAAATGGCTGCTGCAAAAAGATGGTCCCTTGCGCATCCATCCTTCTTTGTCGCCAGATTTTGTGCGTTGGGGTTTGAGTTTTGCAACGCATTGCACGACAGCAAAGGCGCATCAAACCACGCGTGATTTACTGAGCTTGGGTTATCTGTCTCGCCGTGTTTTAAGAAACTGGTTGGCCGATGCGCCTGCCAGCTGGACTGCCTCAGCAGGCTTGGATTACCGAACCAATGGCAAGCTGGTGGTGTTTCGAGACCCGGCCGCATTGGCTTCGGCCAGATCGCAAGTGGCTTTTCAACGCAGCTTGGATGTGGGCTGTGAACAGTTTGTGCTGTCTGCTGCTGAATGTGTACAAAAAGAACCTGCCTTGTCGAGCATGCAAAGCAAATTGGTGGGGGGTGTTTATACACCCTCGGAAGATGTGGTCGACAGCCATGGTCTGTGCATGTATTTGGAGCGGTTGATTGTCTCGCGCGGTGGCGAGCTGCGCTACGACACGCGAATCACAGGTGCGGTGCATGAGGGCCAACGGTGTTTGGCCTTGAAACTCAAAGCACGCAGTGCCGTGTTTGACGAGAACAGTACAGGGTTGGATGTCGAAGAATTCAAAGCAGACTTTTTTGTGGTGGCTGCAGGCCTCAGCAGCCGCGAATTGTTGAAAAAGTTTGACACCCGTGCGCCTTTGCTCGGCCTCAAAGGTTTTTCCATCACGCTAGATTGTGAACAAGGCATTGCACCGTCTGTGTCCATCACCGACAGTCACCACAAAATTGTGTTTGCCAAGTTGGGTCAACGTCTGCGCGTGGCAGGCATGGTGGACCTGGGGCGTGAAAACCGCGACATTGAGCCGTCGCGGATTCAAGCCTTGATCAAGCAAGCTCGTGACAATTTTCCGGATGCGGGAGATTACGACAATGTTCAAACGTGGGCAGGTCTGCGTCCTGCTACGCCTTCAGGGCGTCCTATCATTGATCAAACGGCATTTGAAAATGTTTTTGCCAACATCGGTCATGGCACCTTGGGACTGACTTTTGCGGCAGGTTCGGCTGAGTTGTTGGCTGATAAATTGGCTGGGCGTGCCAGCAGCCTGCCACTTGAAGCTTTCAGTTTCAACGCTGCTTAATTGCAGCTGGTTTTCAATTAACACGAGACCTTGTTGCCAGCAAGTTAAACCGTTCAAGGGTACCCGTTGGGATTTGCAGATTGCCAGCGCCAAGTGTCTTGGCACATGTCGTCGATGTTTTTTTCTGCATGCCAGCCTAAGGTGTGACGTGCGAGTTGGGGGTCTGCCCAATAGGCCGCAACATCACCGGGTCTGCGAGGTGCTAAGGTGTGGGCCAATTCTTGGCCGCAAGCTTTGCCGAATGCGTGCAACATGTCCATCACACTGTGGCCTTGCCCGCTGCCTAAATTGAACACGTGGTGGCCTGGGTGTGCATGGGCATGGGCCAAGGCTGCGATGTGGCCTTGGGCTAAATCGGTTACATGGATGTAGTCACGAACGCCTGTGCCATCGGGGGTGTCGTAGTCGTTGCCATAAATTTGCAAGGCGTCGCGCCGGCCGACAGCCACTTGCGCCAAGTAGGGCATGAGGTTGTTGGGTGTGCCTTGCGGATCCTCACCCATGAGGCCACTGGGATGGGCACCTACGGGATTGAAGTAGCGCAAGGAGGTCATGGCACACGTGGCGTCTGCCGCGGCGACCTCGGCCATGATTTGGTCGACCATCAGTTTGCTAAGGCCATAGGGGTTGGCAGGTGCTGTGGGCACTTGTTCGTTCCAAGGCGGTGCAGACGAATGGCCGTAGACCGTGGCCGAAGAGCTGAATACCAGCGTTTTGACCTCGCATTTTTGCATGGCCTGTAGCAAAACCACACTGCCGTGCACATTGTTGTTGTAGTAGCGCAGAGGCGCTGCCACCGATTCACCCACCGCCTTTAAACCTGCGAAATGAATGACAGCATCAATGGCGTGCTCAATGAGAATTTTCTCCAGCAGGTGGCTGTTACGAACATCGCCCTCGATGAAGGTGGGGCGATGTCCCGTGATCTGCTCAATTCGGCCGAGAACGCTGGCCTTTGAATTGACCAGGGAATCCAAGATGACGGGTTGCCAGCCTTTTTCGATCAACTGAACACAGGTGTGGCTGCCAATGTAGCCAGTACCCCCCGTCACCAATATTTTCATGCATCAATTCCAGGAAACAGCCGCCATGTCGTTGGCAAAAACAGGTGAGCTAGACCAAAGACCTTTCAAGCCCTTTTTGTACACCGCTGTGTTGGTGGCATTGAACAAAAATACATTGACGGCATCGTTGGCAATCATGCGCTGCATGTCGCCAAACACTTTGGTGCGGTCTTTGGCGCCAGTGGTGGATGAGTATTTGGCAGCCAAGTCACGGAAGGCCTTGCTGTCGTAGCCCCAGTAGTAATTGGGATTGGCATAGGCCATGTAATCGAGCGGTTCAACGTGGTTGATGACAGTGAGGTCAAAGTTGCCTTTGAACGTACCACCGAGCCACTGTGCCCATTCGACATTTTCAATTTTGGCCACGATGCCCACCTTGGCCAACTGTGCAGCCAAAATTTCACCACCTTTACGGGCGTAAGGTGGGGGAGGCAAAGTAAGCGTGACGTTCAAGGGCGTTTGGACGCCAGCTTCTTTCAACAAGGCTTTGGCTTTTTCTGGATCGAAAGCGTATTGGCCCGTGAGGTCCACATAGCCCGCATCGGTAGGCGCCATATGGCTGCCAATGGGCTTGGCCAAACCTTCGAACACACCATCAATGAAGGCCTTCTTGTCGATGGCGTGTGACAAAGCACGGCGCACGCGCACGTCGTCAAACGGTTTCTTTTTGTTGTTGATGGTCATGATGCCCTTGCCGGCTGTGCTGCCCAACTCAACCACAAAGCGTTTGTCGGTTTGGAACTGCTTCAAGCTTTGGGGCGATTGGAAACGAGGCATGCCATCGATGTCACCCGCCAGCAGGGCAGCCACTTGGGCGGAGGCATCGTTGATGAAACGAAAGGTGACCTTTTTGAGTTTGACATTGGCAGCATCTCGGAAACCATCCCATTTGGTCAAGGTGACTGCTGTGCCCTTGGCCCAATTTTCTAATTTGTAAGGGCCTGTGCCAATGGGTTTGGTGGCTGCACTGGCCGCAGAGTTGGGGTGCAAGATGACGGCAGTGTTCTCGCCCATGCGGAACAAGAAATTGCCATCGGGGTTGGTGAGCACCAAGACCACGGTGTGGGCATCGGGCGTAGAGATGTGCGCAATGTTGTTGAACACTGCGCCTTTGGCTTTGTTGGTGCTCTTCTCGGCTTTGGCACGCTCGAAGCTGAACTTCACTGCGGCAGAATCAAAAGCGGCGCCATCTTGAAACTTGACGCCCTTGCGCAATTTGAATGTGAATGCTTTGCCGTCGGCGTCCATGGTCCAGCTTTCAGCCAACAAGGGTGTGACCGAGCCGTCGACATTGATTTTGGTGAGGCCTTCCAAGATGTTGTAGTGCACCACTTCGCCAATGGCCGCAGCAGGCGCAGTGGTAGGGTCAAGGCTGGTGGGCTCCAAAATCATGCCAATCACGGCGCTGTCTTTTTTGGACTGGGCATGTGCCGCAGGGTTGACGAGAATCATGCTGGTCGCAGCAATCAGGGCCAGGCCAAATTGGCCCAACTGACGACGCGTTGAACGAGGTGCTTGTGTCATGAAAAACTCCTTCATCAAAAATTAGGCGGAATGCAAATGGGCGGATGCGGCATGGCCAGGAATGGCTGCAAGCAATGCTTGCGTATAGGGGTGCTGTGCATTTTGAAATATGGCTTCTGATGCACCAGCTTCCACCACCTGGCCGTGTTGCAAAACGAGCACATCGTCGCACATCAGGTTCACAACCGCAAGATCATGGCTGACAAACAGGTAACTCAAGCCCAGTCGGTCTTGCAGGTCCATCATGAGGTTCAATACCTGCGCCTGCACAGAGACATCCAACGCACTGACAGGCTCATCGGCCACGATCAAGGCGGGCCGTGTGATGAGCGCGCGCGCGATGGCGATGCGCTGGCGCTGGCCGCCTGAGAATTCATGCGGGTATTTGTCGAGGTCGGACGCTCTCAAGCCCACTTCCATGAGCGCTTGGGCCGCGCGGTCTTTTAAATCGTGCTTGCTGAGCGATTGGCCCGATGTGCTGTGCACAGTGCTGTGCAAAGGTTCGGCCACAATGCGCAAAACTTTTTGACGCGGATCGAGCGAGCCATAAGGATCTTGGAAGACCATTTGGAAATCGCTGCGCGCAGCACGCAGCGCGTTGTAGGGTAGCGCATTCAAGTCTTGCCCTTTGAACAGCACCTTGCCTTGCGTGGGTTTTTCCAAGGCCATGACCAAACGCGCCAGGGTGGATTTGCCAGACCCCGACTCGCCCACAATGCCCAAACTTTTGCCAGCGTGCAATTGCAGACTGACATCTTGCAAGGCTTGGATGTGTCCAGCTTTTGCAAACAGAGAAGACTTGGGCAGGGTGTAGTGTTGGCTGACGTGTTGTACGTCGAGCAAGACCGGTGACGTGTGGCTCATGCCGTCACCCCCAAGTGTTGCCATTTGGCGCAGCGCACCCAGTGTGCAGCCGTGTCGGGCAAACCATCTGCTCGCTTATCGCTGGGCATTCTTTCCAGCGGAGGCAATGATTGGCGGCAGTTGGTTTCCACATAAGGACAGCGGTCTGCAAACGCACAGCCTTGCGGCCAGTTGAAAATTTCTGGCACATTGCCAGGAATGGTTTGCAGCCGTGTGCCGCGCTTCAAACCCAATTGCGGGCGTGCTGCAAACAAGCCTTGGGTATAGGGATGCGCGCGATGTTCAAACAGAGCCTCAGTGTTGGCACTTTCAACCACTGCACCGCCGTACATCACCATCACACGTTGCACTTGATCGCGCATGAGACCCAAGTCGTGGCTGATCAACAGCAAGCCCATGCCGTCTTCAGCCACCAGTTGGCGAATGAGGTTCAGGACTTCTTTTTGAACCGTCACATCCAGCGCTGTGGTGGGTTCGTCGGCTATCAAAATGTCGGGTTGACAAGCCAGCGCAATCGAAATCATCACGCGCTGGCGCTGACCGCCCGAGAGTTGGTGCGGGTAGGCTTCGAGGCGTTCTTTGGCGCGCGGCAATTGCACGCGTTCGAGCAATTCAAGCGCGCGTGCTTTGGCCGCCGTCAGGTCCATGCCTTGGTGCAATTGAAGTGGCTCGGCAATTTGCTTCCAAATGGGATGCAATGGATTGAGCGCTGTCATGGGCTCTTGAAAAATCATGGCCATGCGTGCGCCGCGCATTTGGCACATGGCCGCTTCACTCAGTTGCGTGAGGTCGGTGCCGTTCAAAGCAATGCTGCCCATGACATTGGCGCGTTCGGGCAGCAAACCCATGACGGCCAAAGCGGTGAGTGATTTGCCGCAACCACTTTCGCCAATCAATCCCAAGGTGTCGCCACGTTGCATTTCAAAATTCACACCGCGCAAAGCTTCTACATGGCCATGCGAGGTTTGCAGAGACACGCGCAAATCGCGCACAGACAGCAAGGGGGTAGTAGGGTTGGACGCGTTCATGGAAGTTGGCTTATCGCGTCCTAGACAAACGAGGGTCGAGCAAGTCGCGCAGACCATCGCCCATCAGGTTGAGTCCCAGTACAGCCAAAGCAATGGCTGCACCTGGGTAGACCGCCAGCATGGGGGCTTGGAACATTTGCGATTGCGCTTCGTTCAGCATGCGACCCCAACTGGGGTTGGGTGGTTGGGTGCCCAGACCCAAATAAGACAAAGCGGCTTCGGCCAAGATGGCAATGGCAAATTGCACGGTGGCTTGAACAATCAGCACACTGGCCACGTTGGGCAGCACATGCTCCCAAGTGATGGCCCATTTGGTTTTGCCAGCGGCTCTGGCGGCCAATGTGTAGTCTCGTGTCCACACCGCATTGGCGGCGCCGCGCGTGATGCGCGCAAACACCGGAATGTTGAAAATCCCAATGGCCGTGATGCTGACCACCAGGCCCGGGCCGTAAATGGCGGTTAGCAAAATGGCCGACAGCAGCGCGGGAAACGCAAAGGTGAAATCGGCGACACGCATCACCACTTCTTCTACCCAGCCCCGTTTGGCAGAGGCCAACAGCCCCAACGGCACACCCACACCCAAGCCGATGCCCACCGCGATGAAACCTACCAACAAAGAGTTTTGACTGCCAACCAATAACAGCGAGGCAATGTCACGGCCTAAGCTGTCGGTGCCAAACCAATGCTGTGCGCTGGCTGCGGCCAGTTTGTTGGGAATGTCGATGTCCCCCACAGGGTAGGGCGACCAGAACAGGGAGACGAGGGCACTGAGCACCAGCAGCAAAACCAAGGCAGTTCCTGCGACAAAACTGGGATGCTTGAATGCGCGTGTCATGCTGTAGCCCCGCCCGATTTCAATCGTGGATCAATCCAAGCGTAGAGCAAGTCAATTAAAAAGTTGATCAGAATGACCATGGCCGACAAAAGCATGACCACATCGCGCACCACAATCAAATCACGGTTGGCAATGGCCTGAAAAATCAAGCGGCCAATGCCGGGCAGCACAAACACGTTTTCAATCACGATGGCGCTGGTGATCAGGTTGCCAAATTGCAAACCCATGACCGTGACCACCGGAATCATGGCATTGCGCAGCACGTGGCCCCACAGCACTTGCTGTTTGGACAAGCCTTTGGCCCGGGCGGTGCGCACATAGTCTTCAGACATGGCCTCAATGACGGCCGAGCGCGTGACGCGCGTGAGGATGGCCGTTTGCACGGCAGCCAAGGCCATGGCCGGCAAAATCAAAGCCGCAAGACCTGCCCACAGGCCTCCGCCATCTTCTTCGGACCAACCCGGAAACCCACCGGCGCTGACCCATTGCAGTTGGACGGCAAACAGCAAGATGAGCAAAATGGCCAACCAAAAATTGGGCAACGCCAAACCAATTTGACTGAGCGTCATGACGCCCACATCGCCCGCTGTGTTTTGTTTGGATGCCGCATACAAACCCAAACACAAAGCCATGATCACTGTGATGCTCATGGCCATGACGGCCAAGGGCAAAGTGACGTGCATGCGCTCCAGCATCAGCTGGGCCGTGGGTGTGTCATAGGAAATGCTGATGCCTGACTGACCTTGCAGCAAGCCGCCGGTCCAGTTGAAATAGCGGGTGAGGGCGGGTTGGTTCAAGCCCAACTTTTCTTCCATGGCCGCCAAAGATTCAGGGGTGGCGGTTTCACCCAATATGACTTGTGCCGCATTGCCCGGTAACCATTCGAGCACCCCAAACACCACCACCGACGTGACCGCCAACGTGACGAAAAAACTGAACAATCGTTGGTACACAAATGACGTCACGCGTTATCCTTGTGACTTCAGGGCTTGCGTTTCATTTGCCGTGTTGGCACGTTTGAACCGGGGCATTGATAAAAGGGTTTCAAATGACATCTCAGAACATTGTAATCACCCGATTGAGCGAAAGAGCCAACCCGCACTACGGCAGCATTGCCGACATTGCTGGATTGCACATCGGCCACTTTACCTCTAGCCAACGCTTAACGGGTTGTTCCGTGGTGCTGGCACCGCAAGGTGCTGTGGGCGGCGTGGATGTTCGCGGCGCTGCGCCAGGTACCCGCGAAACCGATTTGCTTGACCCCTCCAATTTGGTCGACAAGGTGCACGGGGTGTTGCTGTCGGGCGGCAGTGCTTTTGGCTTGGATGCAGCCAGCGGCGTGATGCGCTGGCTAGATGAGCGCAACATGGGCTTTCAAACGGGCCACGGTTGTGTGCCCATCGTGCCAGCCGCGGTGCTGTTTGACTTGCCCATGGTGCGCGAAGGCGACAACCCCAAAATTCGGCCAGACGCTGCGGCAGGTTATACCGCTTGCGACGATGCCATGTATCAAAAACCACTGTCTGCTAGCGACATGCGGTCCATGGTGCCGCCCATGTCGGGCAATGTGGGCGCAGGTGCAGGGGCGGTGGTGGGTAAATTGTTTGGCTTGAACCGTGCCATGAAAGGTGGCATTGGTCATGCCTTGGTGCGAGTGGGGCCCTGGCAAGTGGGTGCCATGGTGGCGTGCAATGCCGTGGGCGATGTCATCGATCCTTTGACGGGCCAAGTGTTGGCGGGTGCGCGCACCGCCGATGGCACACGTTTGCTCAATACCCAGCAAGCCTTGTTGGCAGGTCAAACTGCTGCCACGCCCATGGCTGGCACCAACACCAGCATTGGCATCGTGGCCACCAATGCCAGCTTGACCAAAGCCCAAGCCAAGCGCTTGGCCATGAGTGCGCACGATGGCTTTGCGCGCAGCATCCGGCCCGCACACACCACCTTGGATGGCGACACTTTGTTTGCCATGGCCACGTGCGCTGAGACCGCGCCGGCCGACATGCTGCTGCTGACCGTGATGGCCGCAGAAGCCACAGCCCAGGCCACTGTGAATGCCATTTTGTTTGCCAATGGCGTTCATGGCCTGAAGGGCTATTTGCCAGCGGCCTTAGAGCTGCATCCTTGAAAACATGCGCGTGTGATCAACGCGCGCACCTTTCGACATCGCTTTATTCCACGCTAAAGCTCAGGCCCGCATGCGACTGCAAACGGGCAATGAGCGCGTGGCCCATGGCCGAAGCAGGGGTCCAGAAACCACCCGTGGTACCCGAGGCATCTTTCAACAAACAGATGGCGGCTTCGGCAATCATTTTGGACGTGCTGCCGTAGCCTGGATCGCGGTCACCCTTCACGCCCACTTGCACGGACTGGCCTTGGTCGTTGGTGGCAATGAACAACACGTCGTAGCTGCCTGCCTCACGCTCGGCTTTGGACGGGCCTTCACCGGGTTTGAGTTTGTCTTCACTCATGCTCTTGTCTTGTGCAATGGCGTTGGCAATGGCTTCGCCTTTTTCGCCAGGGCCTGTGACGATCATTTCGTCGTACACAAAATCTGAGCCCCACACATGGTTCAACAAAAAGTTGGAACGGTGCACGTTGCGGGTGTTGATGGTGGCCATGATGAAAGGCGCAACCCACACGCCCATCACTTCGTCCAACATGGGCTTGTGGCCTGTAGGCTGTTTAGGGCCTTCAAAACCGGGGGTGAGCGAGAAAGGGTTTTTGAGCAAGTCAATGACGCCAGGCTGCGTGGCGGCTGCAGCCATGGTGGCCTTGAAGCTGGCTGCGGTACCGCCAGAGAAAGTGCCCTTCATTTTGCGCACACGACCGCGGACGCGAGGTGCAGGCTTGCCGAAGCGTTTGGTCATTTCGTCTTGCGCCATGAACACGCCCAAGTCGAAGGGGCTGGAGTCGAAGCCGCATGAGAAGACCAAGCGAGCGCCACTTTTTTCGGCGGCTGCTTGGTGTTGGTCAATCATGTGGCGCATCCATGCGGGCTCGCCGCACAAGTCGACATAGTCCACGCCCGATTCGGCGCAGGCTTTGACCAATTCGTTGCCGTACAGCTGATAAGGGCCCACGGCAGAAATGACCAAACGCGTGCGAGACATGAGCGATTTCAAAGACGCTTCATCGCTGCTTTCAATCACCACCAAAGGTGTGGAGGCTGGCGCCCCAATTTCGTCGCGCACGGCTTGCAGCTTGTCGAGACTGCGGCCGCCCATGGCCCATGTGAGGCCGGTGTCGGCGCGGGTGAGCAAATATTCTGCAATGAGGCGGCCCGTAAAGCCAGTGGCGCCGTGCACCACGATGTCAAATTCTTTGGTCATGCTTGTTCAATCGTTCCAGGGGTTGAGGACTTCTAGCCCTAGGTTATCAAAATCTTTGCTATTACGTGTCACCATGGTTAAACCGTGATGTGCTGCGGTAGCGCCCAACAGGCTGTCAATGGCTGGCAGGGGCCTGCTGGCAACTGCCAATAAACGTCCCCATCGATCTGCAACACCTTGGTCAATGGCAAGAATTCTTCCCGCAAAAAACAAAGGCAATTCGGTTTCGAGCCAGTCCACCAGTTTGAGTCTGCGTTTTGCATCGGCCAAACTGTCGATGCCTTTGCGCAATTCGCCCAAAGTGAGCACGCTCAAATACAGAGATGTGGCAGGCCTGCTGTTGACCCATTTCACAACATTGGCATCGGGTGTTTTGCGGCGCAGTTCAGACAGGACGTTGGTATCAATCAAGTAGCTCAAAGCGACACCTTGCGTGTAAGGCTTTGGTCTCTTTCAAGGGGCACATCTTCCATGGCATACAAGGGTGAAGAGCGCATGAATTTGACCAATGATTGTTCATTGCCCGTCAATTTCTCGTACATGGCATGGGAAATGACCACTGCTACCGGCTGGCCGTGCACTGTGATGTTTTGGGGTCCGATGGTCTCGGCACATTTGACGACTTCAGACAGGCGAGCTTTCGCTTCTTGCATTTGCCACATTTGCATAGAGCCTCCCAACGTCTATTCTGACTAGATTGGTCAGAATATATCTCAACCTGGGTGCGTTTGTAAAGCCTTGAATTTATTGAATTTGTTGAATTCAAAAAAGTGTTTGCCTTGATCTATGTCATTTGATTTTGGTTGCGAAGCGCCACACTTAGAGCAACACTTAATACGAGGTACTTCATGAAAAACATACTGCCCATCGATCGTTTTCTTCGCCTTTTGCTGGCGGTCGTGCTTTTAGAGGCCGGCTTCTTCTGGTTGAGTGGCGTGCCTCAAATACTGGCTTACTTGGCAGGCGCGGTCATGCTTGTCACGGGGGCCAGTAGCTTTTGCCCTGTTTATAAAGTGATTGGTGTTGGCCCCAGTGCCGCGTCTTGCAGCCGCATGCCAGCACTTTGGGTGCGTGTTGTAGCCGTTGTGGCTTTGTTGGGTGCTGTGGTGGGCGGCAGTTACGCCAGTGCCGTTTTTTCAAGAAAAATATTCTTGGAAGACTTCAATGCCATGAACCATTTTTACAAGCAAACTTTGTTTCTCACAGGCAAGGGTGAGCGCGAAAAAGCCATTGCCAACTACGATCAATGGGTGCCTGCTTTTGAAAAGTTTCAAAACAAATACAGCGAGTACCGCCCCTATGCATTGCGAAGTGACACCCGATTTGTTGCCGACCTAGCGCAGGTGCAAGGCATGATGATGGGCGTTAAAGATGCTGTTAAATCTGGCGATTTAAAACAAGCGCACTTAGATTTAGAAAAAGTTCGCCCCGTTTTTCAAGAACAATTCAAGCGCAATGGCTTTTCTATGTTGTCCGTAGCTTTGGTGGATTTTCACGATGCCATGGAACTCATGCTTGACTCTGGCAATGCCAAAGATGCCGCCAAAACAGTTGGCTTGTATGAACAAGTGAATGCCAAGTTGCAGGCCATCGAAGCCGAAGCCAACGATGCAGAAATTCAAGCCATCCGTACACAGTTAGATGCCTTGTATGCATTGGCCAAAGAAGGCAAAGCAGATGCCCTGCCTGCACAAGCAGACAAACTCAAAACCAGCTTTGTCAAAGTTTATTTGAAGCGCGGTTAAGTCGGTTTAGTCGGTTAAGTCCGTTGGGTGGACTGCGTTAACGCTGAAGGGCATGGCCAGCCATGCCCACTAAACCGCACACGGCAATCACATGCATCACATTGCGCTTGTATTTAAATAAGGCAATGGCAGCGCCCAACGCAATGAGGGCAGATGGCACATCCATCGCATCGCCAAAGCCCTTTGGCCAAAGTGTGTGATAACCAAAGAACAAGGCCAAATTCAAAATGACCCCCACCACCGCTGCTGTAATGGCAGTCAGTGGTGCCGTGAACTTCAAATCGTTGTGAGTGCTCTCAACAAATGGCCCACCTGCCAAGATAAAAATAAAGGAAGGCAGAAACGTGAACCAAGTGACCACTGTGGCTGCCAATGCGCCTGCCAAAAACAAACTGTCTGGCCCCAACACAGCTTTGACATAGCCGCCTACAAAGCCAACATAGGCCACCACCATGATGAGCGGTCCTGGGGTGGTTTCGCCCAAGGCCAAGCCATCGATCATTTGCGTGGCAGTGACCCAGCCAAACTGTTCTACCGCGCCTTGGTATACGTAAGGTAGCACCGCATAGGCACCGCCAAATGTGAGAAGTGCAGCTTTGGTAAAGAACCAACTCATTTGCGTGAGGGTGTGATCCCAGCCGTATTGCACAGACAGTAAAGCCATGGGGACACACCACAAAACGGCACCCGCCAATAAAACCTTCAGCAAACGCTTCCAAGTGAACACAGCATGGGAGGGTGTGGGTGTGTCATCGTCAAGCAACGCTGGGCCCAGAGCTGATTGAGCACTGGCATGTCCACCACCCGTAGCGAATGAAGCCGGTGACATGCGCCCTCCCACAAAGCCAATGACTGCTGCTGCCAAGACGATGAAAGGGAAGGGTACATTCAGTGCAAAGATGGTCACAAAGCTGGCAGCTGCAATGGCTATCAAAAAGTTATTCTTCAATGCCCTTGAACCAATGCGGTGTGCCGCTTGCACCACGATGGCCGTGACGGCTGGCTTGATGCCATAAAACAAACCCGCCACCCATGACACATGCCCAAACGCAATGTAGAGCCAAGACAATCCGATCAGCATGAACAGCGAGGGCAATACAAACAAGACGCCCGCTGCAATACCGCCACGCGTTTTGTGCATCAACCAACCGATGTAAGTGGCCAGTTGTTGCGCTTCAGGACCAGGCAAGACCATGCAGTAATTGAGCGCATGCAGAAAGCGCTTTTCTGACAGCCAGCGCCTGCGCACCACCAACTCTTCATGCATGATGGCAATTTGGCCAGCAGGCCCACCAAAGCTGATGAAGCCCAGTTTGATCCAGAACTTCAAAGCCTGCCAAAAGCTAACAGCGGCAGGTGCTTCAGTGGGTAAGTTTGGATGCGCTGTGTTCATCCAAAGAGTTTAGCGCTTGATGGTTTAACGGAGAACACCCGCAAAATAAGCAGACAAAGCTTCAAAGCCATCCAAGGGCAGCACATGGGCCACATATTGATCTGGCCTGACCACAATCATGCAGCCCTTGTCGCGATTGATGCCGCGCATGTCAAAGATGTCGCCCAGACCTTTGTGGTCGACGCAAAATACTTTCTCGTAATCTTGCAATTCGAGTTTGCCTGTTTTGGGCTTCAGCAAGGAAGGCATGTGTTCGTAAGCCAATTGGTCAAAGGTTTGCTGAAACACCGCGCGAACATCAATCACAGCATCAATGTCTTCGCCCTTGCGGGTGTGCTTTACCACCGGTGAGTTTGGGTTTGTCTCTAACCAGTCGGCCAGCTTGTGAATGGCCGAGCCGGCAGTGGATGCGTCTGCCTTGCCTGCAAACGCGTAAATGCGCCAACGTGCATCAGCCTCGGCCACATGGCCCAATTGCATTTGCTTGGCATCGGACACACGCACCACGGGGGCGGAGTGAAAGCGACGGCCAATTTCTTCACCAGTGGCCAATGCTTGGTGCGGGCTGTTGGCAAACAAATATGACGCGTCGTACTTCACGGCTGTGCCGCCTGTGAACTCTAAGTTGTCTTTGAATTGGCGAATGATGCGCGGCTCTTCCGTGCCATCACGCTCGGCTTGCGTGGTGGGTGCCGACATCACGCGCGACCATTTGTGATCGGTGTCCACCAAGCGCTTGGCTTCGGTCAAACGTTCGTGTGAATAGCTGCGCAGCAAACGTGCATCGGCGCGGCCCTGCAACACATGGATCAGTTTCCAACCCAGGTTGAAGGTGTCCTGCATAGAGACGTTCATGCCCTGGCCGGCTTTAGGTGAGTGCGTATGGCAAGCATCACCTGCTACGAAGACGTGCGGGTTGCGGTCTTGCGAGTCACCTGCATCGTCAAACTTGTCGGTCAGGCTGTGGCCAATGTCATAAATGGACCACCACACCACTTCTTTCACGTCCAGTGAGTAAGGCTTGATGATGCGGTTGGCCGCTGCAATCATGTCATCTTGTGTGAATTTTTTCTGCGCCGCTTTTTCGTCAGGGCGCAATTTGTCGAGTTCCACATACATGCGGAACACATAACCGCCTTCGCGCGGCAAAACCAAAATATTGCCTTCGTTAGCAGATGAAATCAAACACTTCTGGCGCACATCTGGGAAATCGGTATTGGCCAAAATGTCCATCACGCCCCAAGCTTGGTGCGCCGCATCGCCATGCAATACGCCGCCAATGGCTTTGCGCACGGAGGAGTGTGCGCCGTCGCAGCCCACCACGTAGTTGGCACGTACAGTGCGGGTGCCGCCCCAGTTGATGCCGCTAGAGTCTTTCAACACAACCGTGACAGGGTGGTCGTCGGTGGTGGGGTCAACGGTGAGGCTTAAAACTTCCCAGCCATAGTCTGGCGCCAGGCGAGAGGGCGAGTTTTGCATCACTTCCAAAAACAACTCGTGCAAGCGCGCTTGGTTGATCAAGATGTGGGGCATCTCAGAGCTGTCATCGGCCACGTCTTGTACGCGTCCCACGCGCTTGATGTGCGCAGGATTGGCAGGGTCGGGCATCCAGAAAGCTGTTTGATTGACCCAATAGGTTTCGCGCTTCACCTTGTCGGCAAAGCCAAAGGCTTGGAACATTTCCATGGTGCGTGTGTTGATGCCATCGGCCTTGCCCTTGATGATGTTGGCGGGCATGCGCTCCACAATCATGGTTTCAATGTCAGGGAACTGGGCCAGTTGGGCGGCCAAGCAGAGGCCTGCAGGGCCGGTGCCAGAAATCAGTACGTCCACTTTTTCGGGCAGGGGCTCATTGGTGCCGCGATTGCGGCGGTTGGGGGCTGCTTGCTTGATGTCGGGGCTGCCACCGCGGAAACCATTTTTGTAAAACTGCATCACTTCTCTCCCAGAAAATTTAAGCCTTGCTAGGCAACTGGTAGAAATGATAACTGTGCTTATTAATTTTTGTCAAGATAATAAGCATGCTTACTAAATGGATTAAAGATAATCAGAAGGTTACACTAAGTGAAACTTTCTGAATACCTTTCTTGCATCCAATTAGACAATTCATCGATGAACTTGCTCAGCTTGCTAGTCCGCAAGCTTGTTTGTTCACGCCTGCTGACATGAGGGCTCTTCTCCCAAAGCATTCAGACTTTGCTTTCAAAACCTTGCTGAGCAGAGCGGTCAAGGACGGTCAACTTCAGCGTGTTTGCCGCGGCCTGTATTTGTATGCCAAAGCAAAACCCGATCACAGCAAAATCTTGTTCAATGCAGTGAACAAGTTGAGACCTCTTACGCTCAATTACCTCAGCCTCGAGTCTGTATTGAGTGATGCAGGCCTTATTTCACAGGTACCTGTGAACCGAATCACGGTGATGTCAACGGGTCGATCAAGTGTCATTGACTGCGGCAAGTGGGGCAGCATTGAATTTGTCAAAACCAAGCAAAAACCAAATGAGTTAACGACCCAACTCAATTACGATCCAACGCATGGCATATGGCGGGCCAGCATTCAACAAGCCTTACGCGACATGCGTGTGACACAGCGCAGTCAAGACTTGATCGATTTGAAAGCAAGCCGTGAATCTGTTTGATCAATTGGTCAATGTCGCAATGCAACAGCAACCATCGATGATGACTTTGCGACCCGTGGTGGAAAAAGAGCTTTTGCATCATGACATTCTGCGAGTGCTCAGCCAAGAAGGATTACTGCATCAACTGACATTCATGGGCGGAACTTGCCTACGAGCTTGTTATGGCGCTAGTCGTTTGAGTGAAGATTTAGATTTCACAGGTGGACATCGTTTTACGCGTGATCAATTGTCAACCATGGGCCAGTTGATAAGTACTAGCCTTCAGGCCAAATATGGTTTGGCAGTTGAAGTATCAGAGCCAATCAAAGAACAAGGCAATGTCGACACTTGGAAAATAAAAGTCCAAACTCGACCTGGGCAAAGAGACTTACCTGCTCAGCGAATCAACATTGATGTGTGTGCCATTGCCAGTTACCAAGTTCGTCCTATGGTTCTACTCAACGCCTATGGTGTTGATATGGGAACCAGTGGTCTAATTTTGCGAGTGCAATCTAGGGAAGAAATTTTTGCTGACAAGCTGCTGGCTTTCGCATTAAGGCCCAATAGGCTCAAGCACCGAGATATTTGGGACATTGCTTGGTTAACGCAACAAAAAGTGTCGCCAGCGATTGAATTGATGGCTCAAAAACTAATTGACCATCGCGTATCTCAAAATGCCTTTTTAAAAGCATTTTCGGAGCGCGCTGCTTCATTAAAAAATGAACCTCAAATGGGCAGTGATTTCCAAAAAGAGATGAGACGCTTTCTGCCAAACGATATAGTCAAAGAAAATATTAACTCTCCTCTTTACTGGCCGTACCTTTGTAACTTGATGAGCGATTTTGAATCACTCATTTCATAGAAAAATAATTCATGGAAATCAAAGTCAACTTTCTCGACAAACTTCGCCTAGAAGCCAAGTTTGATGACTTCACGGTCATTGCAGACCAGCCCATTCGCTACAAGGGCGATGGCTCTGCGCCCGGCCCCTTCGACTACTTTCTGGCCTCGTCCGCTTTGTGTGCCGCCTACTTTGTGAAGCTTTACTGCGACACACGCAACATTTCTACCGAGCACATTCGCCTCTCGCAAAACAACATTGTTGACCCTGATAACCGTTACGCGCAGATTTTTAAAATTCAGGTTCAGTTGCCGCCCGATATTTCTGAAGTCGACCGCCGTGGCATCCTCAATTCCATTGAACGCTGCACCGTTAAAAAAGTGGTGCAAGAAGGCCCAGAGTTTGTCATTGAAGAGGTGGCCAACTTGGACGAAGACGCACAAGCTTTGCTCAGCCGCAAGCCAGATGCCCAAAGCAGCACGTTCATTTTGGGCAAAGACTTGCCCTTGGAGCAAACCATTGCCAACATGTCGGGCGTGTTGGCGGGTTTAGGCATCAAGATTGAAATTGCCTCTTGGCGCAACATCATTCCCAATGTGTGGTCCTTGCACATTCGAGATGCCCATTCGCCCATGTGCTTTACCAATGGCAAAGGCGCCACCAAAGAAAGCGCGCTAGCTTCTGCCTTGGGTGAATACATTGAGCGTTTGAACAACAATCACTTTTATGCGGGCGCGTATTGGGGCGAAGACTTGGCCAATGCCGAGTTTGTGCACTACCCCAATGAGAAGTGGTTCAAACCTGGCAAAAAGGATGCGCTGCCCAAAGAAATACTGGACCCGTACTGCCTGAGTATTTACAACCCCGATGGCGAGCTCAAAGGCTCGCACTTGATCGACACCAATTCGGGGAATGTGACGCGCGGTATTTGTTCGCTGCCCTTTGTGAGGCAATCCGACCAGCAAGTGGTGTACTTCCCGTCCAACTTGGTGGAAAACTTATTCGTCAGCAACGGCATGAGCGCTGGCAACACGCTGGCCGAAGCGCAAGTGCAGTGCTTGTCCGAAATTTTTGAGCGCGCTGTTAAAAAAGAAATTCTGGAAGGCGAAATTTGCTTGCCCGATGTACCGCCTGAAGTCTTGGCCAAATACCCCAGCATCATGGCAGGCATTCAAGGGCTCGAAGCGCAAGGCTTTCCCGTGTTGGTGAAAGATGCCTCACTGGGCGGTGTGTATCCCGTGATGTGTGTCACCTTGATGAACCCTCGCACCGGCGGTGTGTTTGCTTCCTTTGGTGCACACCCCAGCTTGGAAGTAGCGCTTGAGCGCAGCCTCACAGAGCTCCTGCAAGGCCGCAGCTTTGAGGGCTTGAACGATTTGCCAGCGCCCACCTTTGAGAGCAATGCTGTGACCGAGCCCTACAACTTTGTAGAGCACTTCATCGACTCCAGCGGCATTGTGTCGTGGCGCTTCTTCAGCGCCACGCCCGATTACGATTTTGTGGAATGGAACTTTGCAGGTCAAGGCAGCACGGCCAACGCCGACGAAGCCGCCAGCTTGTTTGGCATTCTGCAAAGCATGGGCAAAGAGGTTTACACCACGGTGCACGATCAACTGGGTGCCATGGCTTGCCGAATTTTGGTGCCAGGTTATTCAGAGATTTATCCGGTTGAAGATTTGATTTGGGACAACACCAACAAAGCCTTGTTGTTCCGCGAAGACATTCTGAATTTGCACCGCTTAAACAACAAGCAATTGGCCGCACTGCTAGACCGCTTAGAAAACAACGAGCTAGACGAATACGCCGACATTGCCACCCTCATTGGCATTGAGTTTGATGAGAACACCGAGTGGGGTCAGCTGACTGTGCTGGAGTTGAAGCTGCTGATTAACTTGGCCTTGAAACAATTAGACGCCGCACAAGATTTGGTGGGTGCGTTCTTGCAATACAACGACAACACCGCAGAGCGCAAACTGTTTTACCAAGCCTTGAATGTGGTGCTTGAAGTTGCCCTGGATGAAGACCTCGACATCGTAGACTACGAGCACAACTTTCGGCGCATGTTTGGCAACGCACGCATGGATGCTGTCCTAGGCTCGGTCAATGGCAGCGTGCGCTTCTTTGGTTTAACGCCCACCAGCATGAAGCTGGAAGGTCTGGACAGGCACCATCGCTTGATCGACAGTTTCAAAAAGCTGCATGCAGCGCGAGCTGCCAAAACTTGAATTTTCAGTGTTGCCAGCAAGGTGACGCTGGCACTTCAGTGGGTTGTTTTTGAAGTGCCAAGTTCAATGGCTATGGCGCGGCGACAGCATGCGCTTTGAAATTTGCTGGGCCAACAAAGGCCTCAAATTGGCGTGGACATATCGGCCGAAAAATGTGGATTGGTGGCCCTGCCGCAGTTGAATCAGGGTGTTCTTGTGAAGCTCGCGGTCGACGCGTGTCATGGACCGGACCAATTGAACTTGCTGGGTGGTCATGCCGAATTTGCTTTCAATTTTCACAAAGCCATCCGATACCAGCAGTTTCTCGTAATCATTGGCATGAATGGCGTTGTACAAGAAGGCGATCAGCAGTGCTGCCACTTCTAGGATGGAGAAGGGCAAAATGAAAGATGCACCCACCCAATAAAACGCTGTGCCAATGAACAAGGTGACGCATGCCAAACCAGCCAACAGCAGGGCCAATTGTGAGGGACCGATGGACACATTGCGTTTCAAATGCCAGCACCAACAGCCATCATCGTAGTGGCCTTCAAGGTTGGAAAAGACGGAGCTGGGTTGCATACAAAAGTGGCTATTTGATCAGTCATTATCAGAAATGGCGGATAGCATAGCCGGCAGTAAGGTATTTCTCTGCCTAAGACAATAGGTCGATACAACCATGACTTGCATTCCCAAAATGTCCAGCCTCTCTAACTGAATCGTCAGCTCGCTCTTGATTCATCATGCCAAGAAAAATATCCATTTATGTGTTGCTGCTGGTCGTCTTGGGTGTCTTTCTCAATCACTTTTCAGTCAGTCGCAAAGAAAATGGTTGGCTTTTGGTCGTCGATGGACGAGAAGTGGATGCACTGGGCATGGCTCATGAAAAGTGGGGCAAGCTCACTCGAAGTTGTGAGCGGGTGACGCAATTGGCGACAACATCACAACAGCATTCAGACATTCAAAAGCTCATTCAAACCTATAGCCCGCCCCATTCTGAGTCTGCAAATATCGTTCGTCTTTTGACGATGCGCAACTGGTTCTTGGTGGCGGTTGAATTCAAAGAACTGTTGCCAGCCGTCGTTCTAATCGATCAAAGCAATGGTCCAGCACGCATCATTCCGAACGCCATCTGGAGTGGGGAGACGCACCCTTGGTTGGCTGGGCCAGTCATTCGGCGCTACCTTGCAAGCAAGGCACCCCAAGCGCCAATTGAATTGTTGGAATGCTTCGACCCCCCCTAAAATGTGTACATCATTGATCTTGGAGGCAGTGCGATGCACGGCTTCGAAGAGTCACAGGTGGTGGGTGACGTTGCAAAAAACTTACAAAAGGATCGGTCATGACTTCTTCCAAAGTGTGCCTTGTGATTGGAGCTGGAGACGCAACCGGCGGTGCTGTGGCCAAGCGCTTTGCGCGCCAAGGCTACACAGTCTGTGCCACGCGCAGAAGTTTGGAAAAGCTTCAGCCGCTGATTGCAGAGATTCAAAGCTCGGGTGGCATTGCACATGGTTTTGCCTCTGATGCCAGGCAAGAGGAAGAAGTTGTTTCCTTGGTGGAACACATTGAATCGACCATTGGCCCCATTGAAGTTCTGGTCTTCAACATCGGTGCCAATTCGCCTATGAGTATCTTGACCGAAACCGCGCGCCGCTACACCAAGATGTGGGAAATGTGCTGCTTGGCTGGTTTCTTGGTGGGCCGTGAAGTGGCTAAGCGCATGGTGTTGCGTCCCAATGCCGAGGGTGCAAAGGGCACATCACACAAGGGCACCATCATCTTTACCGGCGCAACTGCTTCATTGCGCGGCAGCTCCCATTTCGCTGGATTCTCGGGCGGCAAGATGGCGCTTCGATCTTTGGCGCAGTGCATGGCGCGCGAGTTGGGTCCCATGGGCGTGCATGTGGCCCACACCATCATTGATGGCGCCATCGACACAGAGTTCATTCGAACCATGTTCCCTGAAAGGTACGCACTGAAGGACCAAGATGGTATTTTGAATCCCGATCACATTGCTGATGCGTATTGGATGTTGCATCAACAACCTCGCGATGCATGGACGCATGAATTGGACATGCGCCCTTACATGGAAAATTTTTAAAAGAATCACTCAACGGAGACAACCATGACTCAACAGTTCGACTTTTATTTTGACTTCGGCAGCTTAGCTTCCTACTTGGCACATACCCAACTGCCAAGGATCACAGCGGAAACAGGTGTACTGCCAGTGATGTACCCCATGTTGTTGGGTGGGGTGTTTCAAGCCACTGGCAATGCTTCACCCATGGCGGTCCCCGCTAAAGGCCGCTACGTGTTCATCGACATGAAACGCTTTGCGGATGAATACGGTGTGCCCTTGGTCATGAACCATCATTTCCCCATCATCACCACCACCTTGATGCGTGGCGCTACGGCATTGCAAATGCAAAGTGCGGAAGCATTTCAGCGTTATATGGACTGCATTTACCGCGGCATTTGGGTGGAAGGACTCAACCTGAATGAACCCGCTGTGGTGGGCGATGTCTTAAGCCGCGCTGGGTTTGATCCTGAGTCTGTGCTGGCCATGGCCAATGAACAAGCGACCAAAGACAAATTGAAAGAAGTCACCCTGCGCGCCGTAGAGCGGGGTGTATTTGGCGCCCCGACCTTCTTCATTGGCAATGACATGTATTGGGGACAAGACCGCATTGAACAAGTCATCAAAGCATTGAAATCAAAATGACACCTTTCTCAGCCTTAATCGCCAGCCTTCAAAAAAATCCAGAAGGCCACAGCATCGTTTTGCCACCCGATTGGTTGCAAGGAAGAACCACATACGGCGGACTGTCTGCGTCTTTGTGTTTAGAGGCAACGCAACGCAGCATTGAGAATTTGCCGCCTTTGCGTTCTGCACAGTTTTGTTTTGTAGGGCCCGCATCGGGTAACTTGAACCTGACAGCCCAAGTGCTGCGAACGGGCAAGTCCACCACCATGGTGTGTGCCGACATGGTGGGTGACAGTGGCATGGCCGTTCGCTCTACCTTGTGTTTTGGTACGGGCCGAGCTTCGTCACACAACTACCAAGCGCTGCCCATGCCCCAGGTGGCATCGCCTCATGATTGCGTCAGCTTCTTCGATTCCCCAGAAGCCCCCACATTTGCCAAACACTTTGAAGCCAAATTTGCAGGGGGCGCTATGCCCAGAACGCCCGATGCAAAACCTGAAATGACCATTTGGCTGCGTCATCGTGATGTGGGTGACGAATCCAGCTTAGTGCGCTTGTTGGCGCTGGCCGATGCTTTGCCACCGCCATCGCTGGTGTTGTCCAAAGAAATGATGCCCTTCAGCACCATGACTTGGTCGCTCGACATTTTGGACGACCGTCCGTTTTCTACCAACGGTTGGTGGTTGGCTCAAGCGAGGGCTGACACCTCTCAAAACGGCTATTCATCCCATGAAATTGTCATTTGGAGTGCCGATGGCCAGCCCGTTGTGATGGCACGCCAGAACGTGGCTATTTTTGGATAAACCCCGAACAGGCTTGCTTTCAACGGCAGCCTTTTCGGAGAGCAACTCAGACTCTTCGAATGAGCAGGTCAATCGGAAGCCAGAATGAAAAAAAGCCAAGCGGTGAAGCTTGGCTTTTTAGGAGGGATGTGGTGGTGCATTGTGGACCCTGGTTCAATTCCACACCAACAGCACTTGAATAGTGCTTGACCGGTAGTTGCGTATGCAGTGCATAACTTACAAATTTCCGCCGCTACCTCTCGAATTAGCTGGCTTTTCTCTCGAATCTACGCGTCAATGGTCTTCCCAAAAAAGAGGAAAAACACATGACAGATTCCGTGAAACACCTAACTCAAAACGACCTAGCCAACAGATGGACAAATCAGTCCACACAATCGAACGTTACCGTTGCGATGGCACTGGTCCAGTTTATCTAAAAATTGGCGGCAAAGTAATGTACCGACTGATTGACATCGAAGCATTCGAATCCGAGCGCCGATTTCAACGCCCCGATGTACAAAAGCCAGTCCCACCAAAAGCTGTGTCCGGTTTTATGCTTCACGAAGCAATCGCCCGCCTTTCTTGACCGGCCACAACTCCGTTCTCAACTACGGGCAAATTCAATTAACCCATTAATTTGCCCTTTGTCTGCCTCACGCAAGGCCACCAAATAACGGTCACGAATTGCTCCAACAGGCGTGAGAGCTGCACTGGCACCACCCCAGGTCAATCTGGGTTCACCAAGTCGTGTGATCAATAAATCTGCCATCAAACGAGAATGACGCCCGTTCCCGTTTGGGAAGGCGTGAATCAAGACAAGTTGGTGATGAAAACGCACTGCTACCTCATCTTCTTTGAAGACATGGTTTTCGATCTGGTAGCGAGTGTTGTCCATCAAGTCACGCAATTTCACGGCGATTTGAGTCCAGTCCACCCCAATGTTTTTATTGGTCTGACGAAACTTCCCAGCCCACTGCCAAGTCTTGTCAAACATCTGGCGGTGCAAATCTCTCACAAAACCTTCATCCAACAGATCGCGTTTTTTCTGGCGAGCTGCCCAGCGATCTCCTAAAACGATGTTGGCCTGCTCCCAAGCGTTGAGGTCTGCCTGTGTTGTGATGTGCACAGGCACTAGACCTGAAGCCTCATCAGGATCAAAAGGGGTGGCCCCCGGTGCGTACTGAAATTCCATTTGCCCTATCTCACCACAATTCGCGACGCGATCCTTCAAGCAACTCTTTGACCGCGAGATCAAATTGAAGTTTATTTAAAGGGCCAACTACCGCCTGGTCCTCAAGCGCCATGGAATGCGCGATCGGTTGCAAATGCGCCTTGGCAACTGCTAGTGCTCTATCTTGGAGCTGCTGCGTAAGACTTGTTCGAGGTACAAGCGCGTACTGCAACTCGCAGTCCAACGCCTGCGCCAACTTGCGAAGCGTTGCCAACGTGATGGCATCCGAAGCCTCAGACGCCTCCAACTTGCGCACACCTGCATGCGAAATACCCAGCCGCCTAGCGAAGGCCGCTGCCGACATTCCCAAAGTCTCGCGCACAGCACGAACCCAGCCCGATTTCGGTCGTGCGCACATTTGCGCCGACTTCCAAGAGCTGAGCAAAGCATCCATCTGCTGGAGCTGAAGATCACGAAATTGCTTGTCCATGGTACTTATGAGTTTCGTTAGACAGACTTAATAATAACCTATAGGTTTAATTTTTACAACGAATGCAAAACTCATGAGTTCCATATATACAAACATTTTGAAACTTATGAGTTTAAATAAATTGACTGTCTGACTCTAGAAGACCTCCACCATTGTGACTGCTTAGGGAAAAGAACTCGGGGGTATCAGAGTTTCTATAGGACTAATCACAAGGAGTCCTTAATGCTGAAAATGCTGTGCGCCCACTGCGGCAACTCATTTTTGCCACGCCCTCAAACCCCTGACCAGTCCTACTGCTCCGACCCGCAATGTCAAAAAGCGCGTCGCAAACGCTGGGTTGATGAAAAACGGAAATCGGACTTCATTTTTCGGGATAACCAATCCCGGACTCAAAAAGCATGGATGGAGCGAAATCCAGACTTTTACTTGACGTCAACTATCTTGACCGCTCGGCGTCAATTATTCTGACCGGTGGAAGCGACTTTCAAAAACGAGTTTATGGGTATGACATCAAAGCCCATCAAATGGAAGCTGCAGAATTTGAGTCATCTGAAATCAACAAACCCAACAAAATTTCGCTTACAGCACGAAGAGCTGGCGCAGCGGTTTCAAGAAAAACAACTCTGAAGAGGAACCAGCTTCACCACGAGGAAGCAACTAAAAACATGTACCTGAAGACACTCCGCATCCAGGGCTTTCGCCGCTTCGAGGACCATAGGAGCAACTCTCTTATTTCTCAACCCGTCGGCGCATCATTTCCTTTGAAATTGCTTCTATCTGTTCTGGGTTCAATACCCGTCTGGCTTCAGGAAACACCAGATCTTCTTCGGACCGGATGTGATCCTTGTAGATGGCAACAAATTCGCCCATGTCGGTCTGTTCGGCTTGGCTGAAAAGGACTTGGGTGGGGGCGTCTTTTTGTGCCACACGCGCCAGAGCTAGACGCACTCGACCCCAGAGGCTTTCCATCTCAAGATGCTCTTGCCTTAGACGAAAAACCAGCCGATCCAGAGGATCGTTGCAGATCGCCAGTACCGCAGGGAAAACATGTAGCTCTTCGTCCTGGTGGTGCAAAGGCGCAGCCAGATCAAAGTAGCGCATGACGTCCACTGCGGCGGCAGCTGCTTGGGCGTCGCATCCGTTTTTTGCAACATGTTTTCTGAGCCGCGTCAGCAGATCCAGCATGCGCTCGACTCTCTCATGGCAGGCCTCGAGCATTTCAAACGGGGCTTCAAAGCCCACGCCAGGGGAGCGCAGGCCGGGCAAACTGACACCTGCGGCCACTCCTGCTCCCGCTTTGGTTGGAGGGCTCATGCGCTTTCTCCCCAAATGCGGGTGAACTGCTGAACTTCAGGGCGTGGCTTGAAGGGTTTGCGCGAACTCACGGTGCCCACACTCAAACAGCAAATAACATGCTCCGAAGCCCTCAACACCAAGCCGGCGCGTAAACAAGCTGCTTTAAGCGCCTTACCGCTAGTCAGGCCTGAGCCATAGCCCATGGCGTTGGCCAGTAACATAAGATTTTGCACTGCGCAGCCCGCACTCAGCACGCGCTCGTGCATGTCAATTTCGATTGAACCCTTGGCCTCGTCCACGATCAGCAACATCAGCAAAGGAGCCCGCAGGGCTTTTTCGCGTGCTTGCTCAAGTTGCTCGGACGATGCGCTCGGATCACGATCAAGCAAGGCTGCGGCAAACAGCTCACCCAAATCGGCCCGCTTGTCATCTGGAATGATCAAAAACCGCCAAGGGTTGATCAGATCATGGTCGGGCGCTGCCGCAGCAGCCTGAAACAATTGCGCCAGTTCTGCTGCATCAGGCCCGGGGGCTGCTAGTCGCTTGGGCAGCACTGTCTGGCGCGAAGCCATCAGATGGCTGGCCAGTCGGATGGCGGTGTATTTGTCAATATCGCTCATTCAGGTATTTCTCCATGGCCGCGCCCACTGCGTTCAATTTGCAATGATTTGACCATCATGCTCAACATACGGCGAATACGGTCCGGTGCCACTGTGCGAAGACTTCGAAGCGGGTACAAAATCGCCCTGCTGCACATCAAACACATGCACCTCGCCATCTTCGATCACATAGTGCCAGCCATGCAGGGTCAGGTGACCCGCTTCCACTTCGCGACGCACCATGGGGTAGTCCATCAGGCGTTCAAGTTGTAAGACCACCGAACGCTGCTCAGTGCGCAGCAAAGCCTCAGGGCTGGGTCGCACTGGCAGCAGCGCCTCGTCGGCCAGTTTGAGCCAGCTTTGCAACGCCTTGGCTTCTGCCGGTGCGCCTTCATAGGCGGTTAGGATCGCGCCGCAGTGGCTGTGCCCGCACACGATGATGCGCTGCACATGCAACTGCAGCACCGCAAACTCAATGCCCGCCATGGTACCGTGCAGCCCGTGCGAGCCATCGTAGGGCGGCACCAGTGCACCCACATTGCGCACAATGAACAACTCACCTGGGCCGGTGCCGGTCAACAGATAAGGCACTAGGCGCGAGTCCGAACAGCCGATGAACAAGGTTTTGGGGTGCTGCCCCTGCGCCACCAGATCCTGAAAACGCTGCTGGTGCATCGGAAAATAGTCCGCATGAAATCGCTGCAAACGCAGCAGCAGTTCATCGGTCGAATCCGGCAACACATGCGCTTTCATGGCTATCAATTTATTGCACCAAGGGCGAGGCATCGCCCTCCAGAGCCAGACCTAGCACCTGCGCCTGGCCCACCAGTCGGCGCATGTATTGACCCAAGGCGGTGGCACGCGACTGCCATTGCAGTCGCGTGGCGATCTGGGTTTGCAACTGCGAAAACTCTGGCAGGTGTCCGGGGTTCACCTCCAGTACATCGACTATGTGAAAACCAAAGCGCGTGTGCACCAGACGCGAGCGCAAACCCAGGTTCTGGCTGGACTCGGCCAAAAAGAACAATTCCTTGGCGAACTCTGGTGCGCAGTCTTGCGGTGTGAGCCAACCCAGATCGCCGCCTTGAGCGCCCGATGGGCAGTTGGACAACTCAGCCGCCAGTTGCGCAAAGCGCTCGGGCGGTGCCGACTTGTTGCTCAGCTCTAGTAAAGCCGCTTCGGCGCGTTGCGCCAACGCGGGCACATTCACACCAGGTGTGACAGCGAACAGGATATGGCGAACATGGCGGGCTTGCCCCACCATGAACTGTGACTTGTGTGCGTCGTAATACCGCAGTGCTTCTTCGGTCGTGGGCAGGGGTGAGGCCACTTGCTGATCTAGCATGCGGTCGATCACGGCCTGCTCGTTGACACTCAGTTCGGGTGCAGTCGGTCCCGCATGGGCAGGCAACAGGCCCAGCCGGAAGGCCTCTTGGCGCAGCAGTTCGGCGTGCGCCCGCTCCAGCAGGTCTTCTGTCGACAAGCTCTCGCCGGGGGCGAGTAAGGCGATGCCGTTGATGGCAGGTGGCGTGACAGGCTTCACATCCAGCGAAACAGCGCTGGCCTCTTCGGCCTGCGCTGCATGCGCAAGCGCTGACATAGACGCCGCCGTCTGTTCATAAGTTGAAGAAGAAGACGCGCTACCGCAACCGCAAGAGTCGCTGCCGCACGAGCCTGATGTGCTGGCTGCACCCGCATTGTCCAGCGAGTTTTCTGTCAAAGTATCAAAAGTCATATGAAGCCTAAGGTACATGGTTTCAAAAATGTGAGCGTCCGTTCAGCCACGGCCAAACGGTGGTCGTGGCGTCATACCCAAGCGGCGACTGCGCACCACCTGGTAGGGGCGCACCACATAGGCCAGTGTGCCAAAGCCGCTCCAGACATGCACCAGCCGGGTGAACGGGAAGATGAAGAAGATGCTCATGCCCAGGAACATGTGGGCCTTGAAAATCCAGCTGGCTTCAGCCAGCAACTCCACTCCACCGCCGCGGAAAGTGACGATGCGCTGAGCCCATTCGGCCAGCTTGAGCATCATGCTGCCATCCAGGTGCTGAGCCGACAGCGGTATGGTGGCCAGGCCCAACGCAAACTGCGCCCACAACAAGACCAGCAGCACGATGTCGCTGGTTTTACTGTTCAACCGAATGCGCTCATCCGACAGACGGCGGTGCAAGAGCAGCGTGACGCCCACCACACCCACCCCCCCACACACACCCCCCGAGACCATGGCCAGAAACTGCTTGTCGCCTGCGCTCATGAAAGACTCGTACACAAAATGCGGCGTGAGCATGCCCACGCTGTGCCCGCCAAACAAGAACAGCACGCCCACATGGAACAGGTTGCTGCCCAAGCGCAACTGGCCTTTGCGCAGCAACTGCGAGGAATCGCTCTTCCAGCTGTACTGGTCGCGGTCAAAACGGATCAGGCTGCCGAGTAAAAACACGCTCATCGCGATGTAGGGATAAACGCCAAATATGAAATGGTCCAAGTAGCTCATGCTGCAACTCCCCGGGTTTGGGTGGATGTTTTTCTGACGATGTGAATGGGCTGCGCCTCACCCGGCCGGGCCTGCCCGCGTGTGCTGCAGCCATCAAATGCCTCGGGCTCGCTCCAGCTTTCGTCCAGCGGTTCGTCGGCCACGATCGGCACGGCCTGCGCCTTGTGCCCGGCCAGCTCCAGCACCGCCGCCAGCACCACCGCATAAGGGCTCTCGCGTTTGAGCAGGGCGCTGAAAATAGCATTCAGGATGTGTGCCATCTCGCCTAGAAAGGCCTTGGCCACCTCGGGCGTCTGAGTCGATGCAAACTCCAGCACCACACACAAATGGTCGGGCAACTCGTCGGGCGACAGGAACAGGCCCGACTGTTCATAGGTCTTGGTCAGGTCGATCATGGCCGGACCCCGGTCACGCGAATCGCCGTGCACATGCTCAAACAGGTGCAGGCAGGTGGCACGGCCTCTGTCAAAGGTCTCCACATAGCGCGACTCGGCGTCCATGCTGTCTAGGCGCCGCAAGTGCGTGGCCAAAGTTTGCAGTTCAGCCTGGCGGCCGGAGCTCAAAGCGTCCTCTTTCTGCATCACTGAAATTAGCTGGGGCAGCTGTGCACGCTGTGTAGCGTCAGGGTAAGACAAGAGTTGCGACAGAACGCGCAAGGTGTATCGGTTGTTTTTCATAAATAAGCTCTCTTCAAACCACGGGCTGGATGGGGATGGTGCGGCGCTTGTCGCCACCGAACAGGCTGGCCTCTGACTGGCCATCCGAGCAACCGTTGCCAAACGAGAAGCCGCAGCCGCCGCGCATGTCAAAAGTGTTCTCTGCGTATTCGCGGTGCGAGCTGGGGATCACGAAGCGGTCTTCGTAATTGGCAATCGCCATGATGTGGTACATCTCTTCGACTTGGGCTACTGTCAGGCCGGTTTGCTCCAGCACCGCCAGGTTGTCCACGCCGTCCACGTGTTTGCTACGCTGGTAAGTGCGCATGGCCAGCATGCGCTCCAGAGCGCGGGTCACGGGTGTTGTGTCACCGGCAGTTAGCAGGTTGGCCAGGTACTGCACTGGAATACGCATCTGCGACACATCGGGCAACTCGCCGTTCATGCCCACATGGCCCGCGTTGGCAGCGGCCGTGATAGGCGAAAGTGGCGGAACGTACCAGACCATGGGCAGTGTGCGGTACTCGGGGTGCAGCGGCAGTGCCACTTTCCAGTCGATGGCCATTTTGTAGACAGGGCTGTTGCGTGCGCCTTCCAGCCAGGCCTCGGGGATGCCGTCCAGCCGGGCCTGCTCGATCACCTTGGGGTCGTGTGGGTTCAGAAAGATGTCGAGCTGCGCCTGGTACAGGTCTTTCTCGTTTTCGGTGCTAGCAGCTTCGGCGATGCGGTCGGCGTCGTACAGCACAACACCCAGATAACGGATGCGGCCGACACAGGTTTCCGAGCACACAGTGGGCTGGCCCGCTTCAATGCGTGGGTAGCAGAAAATACATTTCTCGGCCTTGCCGCTTTGCCAGTTGTAGTAAATCTTTTTGTAGGGGCAACCGCTCACGCACATGCGCCAGCCACGGCACTTGTCCTGGTCGATCAGCACGATGCCGTCGTCCTCGCGCTTGTAGATCGAGCCCGAAGGGCATGACGCCACGCAAGCCGGGTTCAAGCAGTGCTCGCACAGACGGGGCAGATACATCATGAAGGTGTTTTCAAACTGGCCGACCATGTCTTTTTGTACCTGATCGAAGCTGGCCAGGTTGGCGTCTTTGCTGCGCTTACTGAACTCGCCGCCAAGAATTTCCTCCCAGTTGGGGCCCCACTCGATCTTTTGCATACGCTGACCCGTGATCAGGCTGCGCGGGCGTGCTGTTGGTGTCGCCTTGGACTCTGGTGCGCCCTGTAGGTGCTCGTAGTCGTAGGTGAATGGCTCGTAGTAATCGTCGATCTGCGGCATGTTGGGATTGGAGAAAATTTGCATCAACAGTTTCCATTTGCCACCTTGCTTTGGCTCAATCGAACCATCGGTCTTGCGGGTCCAGCCACCGTTCCAGCGGTCCTGGTTTTCCCAATCTTTAGGGTAGCCAATGCCAGGCTTGGTTTCCACGTTGTTGAACCAGGCGTATTCCACGCCAGGTCGACTGGTCCAGACGTTTTTGCACGTGACCGAGCAAGTGTGGCAGCCGATGCATTTGTCCAGGTTCAGCACCATCGCAATTTGCGCACGAATTTTCATGTTATTTCTCCTTCAAGCCTGCACGGTGGCAGGGGCTTCACCATCGAGCCAATCGATCTTGCGCATCTTGCGCACCACAACAAATTCATCGCGGTTGGTGCCAATGGTTCCGTAGTAGTTGAAGCCGTAGCTGAACTGGGCGTAGCCGCCAATCATGTGGGTCGGCTTGGTCACGATGCGCGTGACTGAGTTGTGGATGCCGCCGCGGATGCCGGTGATTTCCGAGCCGGGCGTGTTGATGGTTTTTTCCTGCGCGTGGTACATCATGACCATGCCAGGATT
>ERZ1034363.151-NODE-151-length-48720-cov-3.846021_pt1 | contig 48720 bp, 50 predicted proteins | sample MGYA00520616_ERZ1034363 | MGnify/ENA primary metagenome ERZ1034363 (study PRJEB33736, sample SAMEA104284506) | Azolla filiculoides | biome: Urban; feature: Water surface; material: Ditch water | place: Netherlands | collected 2015-10-28 | depth 0-0.1 m ...
ATATGCGTGCGATCACCTACGGCCTGGCCAGCGACGCCACTGCGCGTTATCTGGCAGTGGGGGCAAGTGGTGCGATGTACTACGGAACGGACGGTTTGGCATGGACCGCTGTAGCTGGCACCGAAAGGCCAGACCTCAATGGCGCCATGTATGGTTTGAGCAAGTTCTTTGCGGTGGGCAATGCGGGGACGATCCTGTACAGCTCGGATCTGGCGACTTGGACCGCGGCCACAACCAACACCACAAGCCGACTCAATGCGGCAGCGTACAACGGTGGGCTCATGGTGGCAGTTGGTGACAGCGGGACGATTCGTACCTCACTGGATGGCCTCACGTGGACTGCCGCAACGACGGTTCCCACCACGGCTAACCTGTACAGTGTGGCCTATTCGGGCGGTGGTTTCTGGATGGCCGTTGGTGATGCCGGAACCCTATTGACCAGCACCGACGGATTGACCTGGGCTGCAGTAAGGTCGGGTTCGACGGCCAACCTGCGCGCGGTAGGTGTGCAGTATTACACCTCCTACACCTATGTCGCAGTGGGAAGCGGTGGCGTCGTCCTTACCAGCGTGGATGGCACGACCTGGACATCGCAAACCTTGTCTCCGGCAGCCGATTTGAAGGCGCTGACTGCGTCATCGAGTCAGTTTGTGATCGCCGGGTCGGGCGGTGCGGTGTTCACCAGCCCGACCGGCAGTACCTGGACGCTGCAGACCAGCGGCACCACGGCCGACCTGCAGGCGCTGACCTACGTGCAGTCCAAGCTGCTGGCCATCGGAAAGAATGGAACCAGCGTTTACTCGCTCTAGGTAGGTGAGCGCGGCTCGCGCTGGCGGGCAGCCAAGGCGACGAGAATCAGCACCGGCACTCCCAGCAGGGCGGTGGCGGTGAAGATCTCGGGTGTCTTGCTGCGCGCGATCCAGCGCAGCAGCGGGCGCACCAGCAGGCGGCCACCGACGATGATGGCGATGATCGCGCCGGCCACGCGCAGGCCTTCAACCAGCAGGTTGCTGTCGTCGCGCTCCGACACCGTACCCAGCAGCGGCACCAGCGCCAGGATGGGAATGGCGGCCACGTCCTGGAACAGCAGGATCGAAAAACCCGCCTCGCCGCTGGATGTGCGCAGCAGGTTGCGCTCGTTGAATGCCTGCAGCGCAATGGCCGTGGACGACAGCGCCAGACCCAGCGAGGCCACCAGCGCCACCTTCCAGCGCACGCCAAACAGCATCGCCACGGCTGTCATGACTGCCGCGCAGGCCAGTACCTGCGCGCTGCCCCAGCCAAAGATCGGGCGGCGCAGGCTCCACAGGCGGCGCGGCTCCAGCTCCATGCCGATCAGGAACAGCATCAGCACCACACCGAATTCGGCAAAGTGCAGCAGGTCGTCCACGTTGCTGACCAGCTTCAGGCCCCAGGGCCCGATGGCCATGCCGGCGGCCAGGTAGCCCATGACGGTGCCCAGGCCGAGCGCCTTGAAAAGTGGCACCGCAATGACCGCGGCGGAGAGGTAGATCAGGCTGTACGTCAGCCAGGAGGGCATGTGTTCCATGCCGTGAACATACCTGATGCCGGCGTCAGGGCTGCAGGGCGGGCTGGCTGCTGTCGCTGGCTGGACACCGGGCGACCCTGCACGGCGCTACATTGGCACGATGAAAACCTTCCAGACCCTCCAAGACCTGGCCGCCTGCGTGGGCCAGGAAGTCGCCGTCAGCGACTGGACCACCATCACGCAGCAACAGGTCAACCAGTTCGCCGAGGCCACGGGCGACCACCAGTGGATCCATGTGGATGTTGAAAAGGCCAAGGCCGGCCCGTTTGGCGGCCCGATTGCCCACGGCTTTCTGACCTTGTCACTGGTGCCGCAGTTTTTTAGTTCCACGTTCAAGGTGGTCGAGGCGGCCATGGGCGTGAACTACGGCCTGAACAAGGTGCGCTTCATCGCCCCCGTGCCCGTGGGCAGCCGCCTGCGGGCCCGCATGAAACTGCTGTCGGCCGACCCGATCGACAACCACGGCTTTCAGATGGCCTGGGAGGTCACCATCGAGCGCGAAGGTGCGGCCAAGCCGGTGTGTGTGGCCGAGTCGCTGGCGCGCATGTATTGAGGAATTTTTAGGGTAAAACCCCGCATCCCAGCGTCAAATGGTGCTGCGATGCTATCGATCGTGATGATTCAAGGCATGGCGTTATGCCACCTCAGGCGAGGTAAAACCGTTTTGCCTCCAGGCCTCGAAGACTGTCACGGCCACTGCATTGGACAGGTTCAGGCTGCGCTGGCCGGCACGCATCGGCAGCCGCAGTTGTTGGGCGGGCGGAAAGCTTTCGCGCAAGGCAGGCGCCAGGCCGCGGGTCTCCGAGCCGAAGACCAGCCAGTCGCCGGGCTGCCAGGCCACGTCGTACACCGTGCGCGTGCCGCGCGTGGTCAGCGCGAACAGGCGTGCCGGGTCGGGGCGTTCGGTGTCCAGAAAGGTCGCCCAGCTGGCATGGCGCCGCAGCGTGGCGTACTCGTGGTAGTCGAGGCCTGCGCGGCGCATGTGCTTGTCGTCCATCGAAAAGCCCAGCGGCTCGATCAGGTGCAGCGTGCAGCCGGTGTTGGCCGCCAGGCGGATGACGTTGCCCGTGTTGGGCGGGATTTCGGGTTCAACGAGGACGATATGGAACATGGCGGGATTGTCGCCGGGCCGTGCGCGGCCCAGCCCGGCTTGTCATTCCGTGCGGGCGAAGACCACGGCCGTGATGTGGGTGGCCCCGGCCTGGCGCAGGGCCTGCGCAGCGGCGTGGAGCGAGGCGCCGCTGGTCATCACGTCGTCCACCAGCACCACGCGCTGGCCGCGCAAGGTGGCCGCGCGCAGCGGCTCCACGGCGAAGGCACCCTGCATGTTGCGCAGGCGCTCGGTACGGTGGAGTTCGGTCTGAGGCAGCGTGTGCCGGGTGCGCAGCAGCAGCGTGGCGTCGGTGGTGCGCGGGGCCAGTTGCTTTGCCAGAAGCAGGGCCTGGTTGAAGCCACGCGTGGCCAGCCGCTCGCGCGAGAGTGGCATTGGCAGCACATAGCCGGCCTGCTCCAGCGCCGGCTCCACCCAAGGCGTGCTGCGCATCAGGGTGGCGAGCGTGTGCGCCCAGCCCGGCTGGCTGCCAAACTTGAACTGTGTTACGCAGTCAGACCAAGGCCAGATGTAGGGCATGGCAGCCAGGCAGGCGTCCAGCGGCGGGGGCTGGATCAGGCAGGCTCCGCACCGCAGGATGCCTGACGGCACGGGGAGTGCGCACGTTGCGCAGCGTGGCACGGGTTGTGCAAAGCGGGCCACGCAGACGTCGCACACCACCCGGGCCGGCCAGGCATGGCACACCGTGCACCGGGCGGGCAGCTTGTGCGAAACCCTCTGGATCAGCTGGCGGAACATGAATCAATATACTGCGTCGCCACCACCGTTCCCCGTCACCCGCCAGCACCATGCCCAACGAACTGCCTCCCACCATCGACCCCGTCGCTGCCGCGCGCTGGGCTGCGCTGACGATGCCGGCTGGCGCGCAGCCGGATGGCAGGCTGGATTCCCCCTGGTTGCACGAGGAGGTTGCGCGACGCATGGAAGAACGGCTTGGCTGGATCAGGCAGCAACCGCAGCAGTGGGCCCATTGGGAGCCCGTGCGTGGCGGGTTGCAGGCCCACGCCCTGCTGGCGCGCCGGTATCCGGATTCTGCGTGTTTTGTGGTAGAACCCAGCGTGGAACGGTTGAAGTTTGCTATTGAAAAAATAGAAAAACCCTGGTGGAGTCCGGCCCGCTGGAAGGCTGCATCCCAGCGTTTCGAGCCGCCCCGCGAGGCGGGGGTGCAGATGGTCTGGGCGAACATGCTGCTGCACCACGCCGCAGATCCGCAGGCCTTGATGGCGCAGTGGCACCGTGCGCTAAGTGTGGACGGATTCGTGATGTTTTCCTGTTTCGGTCCTGACACCTTGCGTGAACTGCGCGCGCTCTACGCCGCGCTGGGCTGGCCGGCGCCAGCGCACGAGTTCACCGACATGCACGACTGGGGCGACATGCTGGTCCACGCCGGCTTTGCCGAGCCGGTCATGGACATGGAGCGCATCAGCCTGAGTTTCGAGACGCCGCAACGCCTGCTCCAGGAGTTGCGTGAACTTGGACGCAACCTGCATCCCGGCCGCTTCGCCGGGCTGCGCGGCCGCACCTGGCTTGCAGACCTGCACCGCGCACTTGTGGCGCGGCTGGCCCGTCCGGAGGAAGGCGGCCGTCTGGGGTTGACCTTCGAGATCATCTACGGCCATGCGTTCAAACCGGTGCCACGCCTGCGCCTGCAAGCCGAAAGTCAGGTCAGCCTGGAGGAGATGCGTGCGACGTTGCGGCAGAGCAAAAAGAATTCGGCGTTGGATTGAGAAATATCAAAGACCTGTGCCGACTCGGTTAAGATTAGCGGCTGTGAATGTATCGATTCGGCATTTTCCGCACCTCTGTCAATAGAGTTTGACGCGTGTCAAATCCAGTGTTCCGTTTTGCCAGTGTTTCCGGTCAGAACATCGACTGGATGCTCAAGCGCAATTGCTCGGTGACGCCATCCCAGCTGGGGTGGATGTACGGTTCGCTGTGCTTTGTGTCGCTGGGCATTGGTGTGTTTTTCTGGATGCAGGGCGCCCGCCTTGTACTCGGGTTTGCGTGGATTGAGTTGGTGGCGGTCGGTCTGGCATTCTTGGCTTATGCCCGGCATGCCACCGATGGCGAAACCATTTCCCTGCAGGGTGGCTGTCTGGTCGTTGAGCTGGAGCTGGCGGGGCGGCGCGAACGTGCCGAGTTCCATCGGGATTGGGTGCGGGTCGAGCCTCAGGCGGGTGACACTTCATTGATTGAGGTGTCCGGCCAGGGGCGGGCCGTCAAGGTGGGGCGCTATGTGCGTCCCGAGTTGCGCCCGGCGTTGGCGTACGAAATTCGAAGGGCATTGCGCCAGGCGTGATGTCGGTGCGGCGGCCGCAGGGCTGCGGCGGTGGGTGTCAGGTTAATCATAGGCAAGAGAAGTGAACACGATGAAGAGCATTCCCAACAAACTGGCTTCACTGCTGTGTCATGCGGGCGTGTGGGCCGGCGCCTGGGTCGCGACGGCGGCACAGGCCGTCAACGACCTGCCCGGTGGCCCCGCGGTCAATCAGCTCAATCTTCCAGAGCCGGCGACCAAGATTGCCGCAGAGCAGAATTCGCTCCACTGGATGATGTTGATCCTGTGTACCGTGATCTTTGTTGCGGTGTTTTCGGTGATGTTCTATTCCATCTGGAAGCACCGCAAGTCCGTGGGGCACAAGCCCGCCAATTTCCATGAGTCCGTGACGGTCGAAATTGTCTGGACCATCGTTCCCTTCATCATCGTGATTCTGATGGCCCTGCCAGCCACCAAGCTGCTGGTCGCACAGAAAGATACCACCAACGCTGATCTGACGGTCAAGGCCACGGGTTACCAGTGGAAGTGGGGCTACGACTACATCAAGGGTGAAGGCGAGGGGATCGGGTTCATCTCGACGCTGGATTCCGGGCAGCGCGCCATGTCGGACGCCGGCAAGCCGCAGGGTGATAACTACCTGTTCAAGGTGGACAATCCGCTCGTGGTGCCGGTCGGCAAGAAGATTCGTGTCATCACGACGGCCAACGACGTCATTCATGCGTTTGCCGTGCCGCAGTTCGGTATCAAGCAGGATGCGATCCCCGGCTTCGTTCGCGACACATGGTTCCGCGCTGAAAAAGTGGGTTTTTTCTACGGCCAGTGCCAAGAGTTGTGCGGCAAAGAGCACGCTTACATGCCCATTCACGTCAAGGTGGTATCTGCCGAGGACTATACGAAGTGGGTGGATGGCGAGAAGAAGAAGCTGGCTGCCAAGGCGGATGATCCCTCCAAGGTGTGGACCCAGACGGACCTGATCGCCCGCGGTGAGAAAGTCTACGCAGCCAACTGCGCCGCCTGCCATCAAGCCAATGGCAAGGGCGCAGGGCCCATCCTGCCGCTCGACGGGTCGGCCAAGGTGCTTGACGCGGACAAGCTGGTCCAGGTACAGGTGCTGCTCAACGGTCAGAACAATGGCGCCATGCCCGCCTGGAAACAGTTGTCTGACACCGAAATTGCCGCTGTGATTACGTTCACCAAGAACAGCTGGTCCAACAAGACCGGTCAGATCGTGCAGCCCGCCGAAGTCAAGACGGCCCGCAAGTAAGTCAGTACCGCATTGTTGATAAAGAATTGAGAAGGAATCCCGACATGAGTGCTGTCCTCGACACCCACGGCCATGGTGATCACGCCCATGACGATCACGGGCATGCGCCCAGCGGCTGGAAGCGCTGGGTCTATGCGACCAACCACAAGGACATTGGAACCCTGTACCTGCTGTTCTCGTTCACCATGCTGATGATTGGGGGCGTTCTTGCGCTGCTGATCCGGGCTGAGCTGTTCCAGCCGGGTCTGCAACTGGTCAACCCGGAGCTGTTCAATCAGTTCACCACCATGCACGGTCTGATCATGGTGTTCGGCGCCATCATGCCGGCCTTCGTGGGCTTCGCCAACTGGATGATTCCGCTGCAGATCGGCGCCTCCGACATGGCCTTCGCGCGGATGAACAACTTCAGCTTCTGGCTGATGATTCCTGCGGGCCTGATGCTTGCCGGGTCGTTTTTCATGCCCGGTGGTGCCCCCGCTGCGGGCTGGACGCTCTACGCGCCACTCACGCTGCAGATGGGGCCGTCCATGGATGCCGGCATTTTTGCCATGCACATCCTGGGCGCCTCGTCGATCATGGGCTCGATCAACATCATCGTGACCATCTTGAACATGCGCGCGCCCGGCATGACGCTGATGAAGATGCCGATGTTCGCCTGGACCTGGCGGATCACGGCCTACCTGCTGATCGCCGTGATGCCGGTGCTGGCTGGTGCCATCACCATGACGCTGACGGACCGCCACTTCGGCACCAGCTTCTTCAATCCCGCCGGCGGCGGTGACCCGGTGATGTACCAGCACATCTTCTGGTTCTTCGGTCACCCCGAGGTGTACATCATGATCTTGCCGGCTTTCGGCATCGTCAGCCAGATCATTCCTGCGTTCGCGCGCAAAAAGTTGTTCGGCTACTCCTCCATGGTTTACGCTACAGCTTCTATTGCCATTTTGTCCTTCATCGTGTGGGCTCACCACATGTACACCACTGGCATGCCAGTGACAGGTCAGTTGTTCTTCATGTACGCCACCATGTTGATTTCAGTGCCTACCGGCGTGAAAGTTTTCAACTGGGTTGCCACCATGTGGAGAGGCTCCATGACATTTGAAACCCCCATGCTGTTTGCTGTGGGCTTCATCTTTGTGTTCACCATGGGTGGTTTCACAGGTTTGATCTTGTCCATGGCGCCCATCGATTTGCAATTGCAAGACGGTTACTACGTTGTGGCGCACTTCCACTATGTGTTGGTGGCAGGCTCTTTGTTTGCCATGTTTGCTGGCGCCTACTACTGGATGCCCAAGTGGACCGGCGTGATGTACAAAGAATCACGTGGTAAGTTGCACTTCTGGTGGACTCTGATTGCGTTCAACGTCACATTCTTCCCCATGCACTTCTTGGGCTTGGCTGGTATGCCACGTCGTTACGCCGACTACCCCATGCAGTTTGCTGACTTCAATGCCATTGCATCTGTCGGCGCGTTCTTCTTCGGTTTTGCTCAGGTTTATTTCTTCTTCTTCATCGTTCTGCCTTGCATGCTGGGCAAGGGTGAAAAAGCTGCCCAACAACCTTGGGAAGGTGCTGAAGGCTTGGAGTGGGAAGTTCCTTCTCCAGCGCCACACCACACCTATGAAACACCGCCCAAGTTGAACGCTGACGCCAACAAGGTTATCGGCTGAAATCGGTTCTGACCACAACATCAAGTCATCATGCAAACCAACTTTCAGTTGATGCGTAAGCTGCTCATGGTGAGCTTAGGCATGTTTGCATTCGGGTACATGCTTGTGCCCATGTATGAAGCCTTTTGTTTGTGGACAGGATCCAACGTGCTTTCTCTAAGCGAGCGTGAGTCAAAGAACTCCATGAATGGTCGTGCCAGTATGCCCCTCAATACGCAGGTGGATACTTCAAGGACCATTTCAGTGGAGTTCGATACCAACGTTCGTGGCCCTTGGCACTTTTCACCCATGACACGTTCTTTGAATGTGCATCCTGGCGAATTGGTCACGGTGATGTTTGAATTTGAAAATATTCAAAACCGCACCATGTCAGCACAGGCCATCCCAAGTTACGCGCCGCAACAAGCTGCTGCCCATTTCAACAAAATCGAGTGCTTCTGTTTCAATCAGTACACATTGGCACCCGGTGAAAAGAAATTGTGGCCCGTCACTTTTTATATCAATCCCAAAATGTCCAAGGACGTGAAAACAATCACGTTGTCTTACACATTTTTTGAAGTAGGGGCTAGCGTATGAGCAATCATGAGCAAGCGCCCAAGACAAGTCCATCATTGCTGCGCGCTTTTGTGATGGTTGCATGGTCTTTTTTTGGCATTCGAAAAGGTGCTGAACACCGTCAAGATCTCTTGACGGTCAAGCCTTTGCAAATCGTCATAGTTGGCGTTATTTGTGGTTTATTGTTTGTTTCGTTTTTGGCCGTTGTGGTCAATTTTGTCGCGAGTTAAGTAGGAGAAAAAGCTATGAGTGCCAATTCGCACGTCAGCACACCACATTACTATGTGCCCGCCCCGTCAAGGCATCCCGCCATGGCTTCTTTGGGTTTGTTTTTCGTCATTTTGGGCGCAAGCCAGTTGGTGAACGAAAGCCCTTGGGGCAAATACGCCTTGTTGATGGGCATGGTCATTTGGTTGACCACCTTGTATCAGTGGTTTGGTGATGCCATCGACGAAAGCCTCCACGGCCAGTACGGTGCACGAATCGACAAGTCTTTCCGTTGGAGCATGAGCTGGTTCATCTTCTCTGAAGTGATGTTCTTTGCCGCATTCTTTGGCGCTTTGTGGTGGTCACGCATTCACGCTGTGCCTAATTTGGGCGGTGAAGCCAACAGCCTGCTCTGGCCTGGTTTCTCAGCCGATTGGCCTAGCATGTTAGAAGGCGCTACTGCCTCGCCTGCCAAGATCATTGAAGAATTCAAAACAGTGGGTCCTTTCTGGTTGCCCACCATCAACACTGCTTTGTTGTTGACTTCTGGCGTCACCATGACCATTGCGCACCATGCTTTGCGCGAAAACAATCGCAGCAAAACAGTCTTGTTCATGTGGATGACTGTGTTGTTGGGCGTGATCTTCTTGGTGTGCCAAGGCTACGAATATGCACACGCATACTCAGATCTCAACTTGAAGTTGTCCTCTGGCATTTATGGCTCGACCTTTTACATGTTGACTGGCTTCCACGGCTTCCACGTGTTTGTCGGCATGTTGATGTTGCTCGTTATCACCTTGCGTTTGCAAAAGGGCCACTTCACAGCCGACAGCCACTTTGGCTTCGAAGGTGCTGCTTGGTACTGGCACTTTGTGGACGTGGTGTGGCTCGGCCTTTACATCGTCGTCTACTGGTTCTAATCTGAACCCATCAAAAAAGCCCCTTTCAAGGGGCTTTTTTTTTAACCGTTCAGAGGAATACCAGTGGGCTGAATCCAGCCCATGGCGTAGGACAGAATGATGGCCAGAAACAAAGCCACCGACAGGCCAATACGCCAGGTTAAGGCGTTGGCCATTCGCTTGGCTTTTTCTTGCTCGCTAGGCCCACCACGAACCATGAACAAGCCCGCTGCAAGCAAGCTCACAATAATGCCGATTAAGGCGATGATGATCGTTATTTTCATACTGCTATTATCCTTTCAAATGCCAAGTACAGATTTCACATCGTTAAACGTCCTATGAAGCAGACAGCAGACAGGCAAAATGCCGCGATGTTTTCGAAAACATGGCTGGTCATTCTGTTGGCCACCCTCCTTGTTTCTGGTGTCACGGCGCGCCTGGGATTCTGGCAATTGGGTCGCGCACAGACCAAAGAAGCTTTGAATGCCATGACCGAGTCGCGCCAGCTCGAACCAGCCTTGGCCAATGAAGACTGGTCTACGGCCGCTTTGCCAGACACATGGTTGCAGAGGCGCGTGGCCGTAGAAGGGCAGTGGCTGGATCAATTCACCATTTACCTTGACAACCGCAGCATGAAATCTCAAACAGGGTTTTATGTGCTCACGCCTTTTCAATTGAGCAATGGCCCGGTTTTGTTGGTCCAACGGGGTTGGATCGCCCGTGACCGTGCTCGCAGTGATTTCTTGCCGCCCGTGCAAACCCCTCAAGGCAAACTCACCATTCAAGGCCGGGTTGTCGCTTCACCCTCTAAATTGATGGAGCTGGGCGCGCCTGCCCCCGTCAAAGAGGGGTTTAATGTGCTCAGGCAAAATATCGACTTACAAGCGTTTGGTCTTGAGACCAAACGCCCGATGCTTGCAACGCTTCAGCAAACAAACGACGCCGCCGATGGCTTGCTCCGAGAATGGCCAAAATCCATTTCTGGCGCAGATAAAAATCGCGGCTATGCGTTTCAGTGGTTTGCCTTGTCTGCTTTAACCCTCATTCTCTTTGCTTGGTTCCAAGTCTGGAAAAAACGAAAACATGTCTGACCCCAAAGCGCCTGATTCCTTAAAACCATTTGGTTTGACGGTGTACGATCTCCCGCAGCAAAATTCAAGTTCACTCTCAGAATCCTCAAGGACACGGGGAGGGCGACTGTACATGATGCTGGTGCTGTTGGCCTGTGCCGCACCGGTTATTTTGTCGTACCTCACTTACTACGTCATTCGTCCTGAAGGTCGCGTTCACCATGGTGAATTGATTGAACCGCAGCGCATGGTGCCCGCATGGCGCGCCAAAGATCTTCAAGGCACAGAAGTGTCACTGCCCAATTTAAAAGGGCAATGGTTGTTGGTCACCGTGGGATCCGGTGAATGCGGTGAAAAGTGCGAACGCCTCTTGTTTGTGCAACGTCAACTGCACAAATTGTTGAACAAAGAAAGCGATCGCCTGGACCGAATTTGGGTGCTGACAGATCAGGCGGTTCCCAAGAGCGAACTTCTCACAGCCATTGAGGGTGCAACTATTTTGCGCGTGCCTTCTGATCAACTGTCTCAATGGTTGGCACCTGCCACTGGTCGTGCACTAGAAGACCACCTGTACTTGATCGATCCCATGGGCAATTGGATGATGCGCTTCAATTATCCGGAAGATGCCAAAACCGTGGTTGACATGAAGCGCGATGTAGAGCGCTTGCTGCGCGCTTCTGTATCTTGGGACAAACCTGGTCGTTGATCGAACTATGAAATCTAAAACACTTGCAACTTGGCTGACTTTTGTGTTGGGCCCCTTTGGTGTCCATCGTTTTTACCTCAAGGGCATTCAAGACACCTTGGGATGGTTCATGCCCATTCCCACCGCATTGGGTGTTTGGGGTTATGAGCGCGTTCTGGCGTATGGCTTGGACGACACATTGAGCTGGATTCTGTTGCCCATTTTTGGCATTCACATTGCTGCATGTTGTTTGCAGGCCATTGTGTATGGACTTTCTACGCCAGAAGCCTGGAATGCACGTTACAACCCCCAAGCCGATCCCAAAAATACGGCCGGAAAAAGCAATTGGTTCACAATTTTTGGCATCATCTTCAGTTTATTGGTGGGCACTGCTGCTTTGATGTCCGCCATTGCCTATGGCACACAACGTTACTTTGAAACCGAGCTAGAGGCGCAAGAAAAATTGCCCACGCTCAAGACGTCCGCTTTGCCTTCTGCTTCAAAGCCTTGGCAAGTTTGAGGTGTCAAAAGTTGACGCCGCCTTACTCCAACATTTAAACTAATTCGCATGAGCCTCAAAATCGTTATCTACTCTAAGTCTGCGTGCCCACAATGTGAGTCCGCCAAAATGTTACTCAAAACACGTTCTTTGGCGTACGAGGAAATCAAAATTGACGATGAAGCCGAGCGCATGGCTTTTTATGAAAAGTGCGGCCCCGCTGTTCGTCAAATGCCGCAAATTTTCATCAACGACCAGCGCGTCGGTGGCCTGGCCGGCTTGCAAGCCGCCTTGGCACAAATCAGTCAGTAGGCTGCTCTAACTTGTCTTGGGTGCGGTGTAAAAAGTCACTGGCATCGTGCCTTTCACGCAGCTGAGTATCAAGGGGCCCCATCACCCGATTGACCATGCGGCCTCGCTGTACAGCAGGGCGGGCTTCAATCTCATTGGCCCATCGAATCACATGGGTGTACTCGTGCACTTGCAAAAATTCGCCTGAGTCATAACGCTCGCCTTTGGCCAAGCTGCCATACCAAGGCCAAATGGCCATGTCGGCAATGGTGTACTCGTCGCCACCAATGAACGGGTGATCGGCCAGGCGTCGGTTGAGGACATCCAATTCACGTTTGACCTCCATGGCAAATCGATCAATGGCGTATTCAATCTTGGTTGGCGCGTATGCAAAGAAATGGCCAAAGCCGCCACCTAAATAGGGCGCACTGCCCATTTGCCAAAATAGCCAAGACATGCACTCCGTGCGCTTGACCACATCGGTGGGTAAAAAAGCGTTGAACTTTTCGGCCAAGTAAAAAAGAATCGAGCCAGATTCAAACACCCGAATGTCTTCTGTGCCGCTGCAGTCTAGGAGGGCTGGAATTTTAGAGTTGGGATTGACGTCAACAAATTCACTGCCAAATTGCATGCCTTCATTGATTCGGATAAGCCAGGCATCATATTCAGCACCACTGTGACCCATGGCCAGCAACTCTTCTAGCATCAACGTGACTTTGATGCCATTGGGTGTGCCCAGAGAGTAAAGCTGCAGGGGGTGTTTGCCGCGTGGCAGCGCTTGTTCGTGCGTGGGGCCTGCCACAGGGCGATTGATGTTGGCAAAACGGCCACCATTGGCCTTTTGCCATGTCCAAACTTTGGGCGGTACGTAGGGGGATTCAGACATGCGCTACCTCGTTGAAATTGTTGTCAAGCCTACACGAGATCCAGGTCGACTCAAACAAGGTAAACACCCGTTTCCAGCACGCCGCCCAGATCTACACTAGGGTACATTCTAGAAACATAGCAACAGCGAGACAGCCAAGAGTCAGCAAATCCCTACAGTTCAAATGCAACAGATTTTTGATGCACAGGCCCCCACCGCTTTGCGACTCAGAGCTTCTACAGCCGCCGAGCGAATTGAAAAAATCCGCAAGCTTCGTGATGCCGTCATTGCCCACACTGAAGACTGGTATCGCGCAGCCTACGCAGACTTTAAAAAGCCTGCGGGTGAAGTCGATCTGGCTGAGATTTTGCCCATTTGTTTGGAGGCCAATGATGCCATTCGCAACCTTAAAAAATGGATGAAACCGCAACGCGTATGGCCGACATTGCTCACACTGGGTACGTCCAGTTATGTGCAATCCATGCCGCGTGGACGATGCCTGATCATTGGTCCCTTTAATTACCCAGTCAATCTCACCTTGGCTCCCTTGATCTCAGCCATTGCCGCAGGCAACACAGCCATCGTCAAGCCATCGGAGCTGACGCCCCACCTGTCTGGACTTATTGCCAAAGTGGTGCGCGAGGTTTTTTCAGAAAACGAAGTGGCCGTGATCGAGGGTGAAGCCGATGTGGCGCAGGGACTCCAAGCCTTGCCATTTGATCATGTATTCTTCACCGGCAGCCCTGCCATTGGCAAACACGTGATGGCCGCCGCAGCCAAAAACTTGGCCAGCGTTACTTTGGAATTGGGTGGCAAGAGTCCTACCATTGTGGATGCCACGGCCAATTTGAAATTGGCCGCACGCAACATCATTTGGTCTAAGTTTGCCAATTCGGGTCAAACCTGCATTGCGCCCGACCATGTGTTTGTGCATGACAGCGTCAAAGCGCAATGGTTAGAGTTGTGTAAAAAGGAAATTCGCAAGGCCTACGGCAATAGCTTGGCCGATCAAGCCAGCAGCCCTCACTTGGCGCACATGGTCAATGCAAGACACACGTCACGCATCAAAAATTTGCTTGAGGATGCCAAAGCCCGAGGTGCACGCACGCTAGACGGCGGTGGCGTCGACGAGTCAACGTGCTTTGTGCAACCCACTTTGTTGGATCAAATTCCAGCAGATGCCAAGATCATGGAAGAGGAAATATTTGGCCCCTTGTTGCCCATCATCGGCTTTACCGATTTGGACGACGTCATTGCCAAAGTGAACGAAGGTCCTAAGCCTTTGGCCTTCTACATTTACAGCCAGTCTAAAGCCAACATCGACAAATCGTTGACCCACATCACTTCAGGCGGTGCGTGCGTCAACCACTCCCTGATGCAATTCTTGCAAGGCAACTTGCCGTTTGGCGGTGTGAACAATTCAGGCATTGGCCGCGCGCATGGGCATTACGGTTTCAAAGAGTTCAGCCATGAACGCGGCGTGGTCAAAACACAGTTTGATTTTGCAGCCATGCTGATGATGCCAGGGCAAGTGCTGCCCATCATGCGCAAAGCATTGCGGGCAGGTTTTAAGTTTCTTTAAACTTACTTCTGAATGGCTTCCAAAGCAATTTCAATGCGAACTTCGTCACCCACGTAAGGTGCGTATTTGCCAGCATTGAATTCAGAGCGTTTGATCACTGTGAAAGCATTGGCGCCAATCGCGTCTTTCTTCAGCATGGGGTGCGCCATGGCTTGGAATGAGGTGATGGTCAATGTCACGGCCTTGGTCACGCCCTTGATGGTCAGCTGGCCCTCAACAGAGGCAGGTTTGCCGTCTTGGAAGTTGACTTTGGTGGATTTGAAAGTGGCTTTTGGAAACTTGGCAGTGTCCAAGAAATCTTCACCTTGAATGTGGCCATTGAAATCGGCAAATCCAGTGTTCACAGATGTCATGTCGATGGTGATGTCTACCGAGCCAGTCTTGGCATCGGCATCAAACACCACAGTGCCTGTGGTTTTGTCAAAGCGGCTGATTTGCGTGGAGTAGCCGAAGTGCGAGTATGCAAAGCGAGGGAAGGTGTGTGAGCCATCGACCTCGAATGTTTTGGGTGCGGCAATGGCTGATGTGGCGGCCAAAGATGCGAATGCCAAAGCGGCAGCGATGCGGTTGAGTTTTGTCATAGAGAAGCTCCTGGTCTAAAAAAATTATTTGCCCGCAAGTGCGGTGATTTGAAAATTCACTTGGATCTCGTTCGCCACAATGTCGAACTTGGCCCACATGCCCTCACCGATGTTGAAGTCGGCGCGGCGCATGACAAAGCTGCCATTGAACACACCCACGTTGCCTTGTGCAGTGTGTTTCAATGGAAAGCGGATGTCTTTGGTTTGACCTTTGAGGGTCAATTTGCCCGTCACCTCAAATTGATGGGCGGCGCTTGGTTTGATCTGGCTGCTGACAAAGATGGCTTTGGGAAAAGCGTTGGTGTTGAACCATGATTTGCCCGTCACTTCTTGGTCTGCTTCGCCAGAGCCAGTGTCGATGGCGGCCAAATCAATTTCCAACGTGGCTTTGGCGTTGGCGGGTTTTGCGGGGTCAAAGCTCAGTTGTGTTGCAAACTTTTTGAACTTGCCGTCCATGCCCACGCCCATTTGTTTGTAGCTAAAGGTCACATGGCTTTTAGCAGCGTCGATGGTTTTGTATTCAACAGCTTGGGCACTGAGGGTGCTTGCCAACAGTGACGCCGCAAGCGTCTTGATTGCGCTGAGATGCCGTGTTTTCATGATGGATCCTTGTTCAATTGAATAAAGGGCGCCATTCGGCGCAACGTATCGTCTTTGTCAATGAAATGATGCTTGAGCGCGGCAGCGACGTGGCCAGCAATGAGGATGACCATGATCCAGCTGAGGGTGCCATGCACCTCTTGCAGCAATTCTCCGAGTGCCTTGTCTTTGCTGATCAAGTCAGGCAAGGGCAGGACGCCAAACCACACAGTAGGCACGCCTTTGGCCGAGCTCATGAGCCAGCCCGTGATGGGAATGATCACCATCAAGGCATACAAGGCAACGTGGCCTGCAGATGCCAAGCGCTTCACATTGAGCGACATGCCCTCAGGATAAGCGGGTGGCGGGCTGATCAAGCGCCACACCAAGCGAAGCCACACCAACATGAAGACCGTGACGCCGGCCCATTTGTGCCATGAAAAATATTGCAATTTTTCTGGCGACAACGCCATGTCGCTCATGACCGAGCCTAAGACGACCAAGCCAAAAATACCAAAGGCCATGGCCCAGTGGAGGGCTTTGGCAACAGCAGAGTAAGAATTGCTTTTCATGGCGTGTCTTTAAATAAATGTGTAGCCGTCCATGGCAATCACATAGCTGCTGATGCCGCGGTAGAACGCTTTGGCGCTGGCGTCTTTGCCTGCAGCGCCCAGGGCCACAAACAAGGGCAACAGGTGATCTTCTGCAGGGTGCGATCGAACCCCTTCGCGTGAGTGTTGGCGGTAGTCAACCAAGTTCTGCAAATTCTGGGTGGTCAATTGCGCCTCCACCCAATCGGCAAAAGTTTGCACATACGCCGGTGTTTGCCCACCTTGCATGGCGGCCATTCGGTAGTCGCCTAAGTTGTGCGTGATGTTGCCTGAGCCGATGACCAAGAAGCCTTGGTGTGTTAGCTCTTGCAGTGCTTCGCCCATGGCCAACGCATGTGCTGTGCCGGCGTGGCTTTGGATCGACACAGCAATGATGGGGATGTCTGCATCCGGAAACATCTGGCGCAAAGGTGTCCAAGCGCCATGGTCTAAGCCGCGCGCAGGGTCTGTGGCCACTTGGCTAAAGCGTTTTTGCAAAGCATTCACCACTTCCAGTGCCCCTTCGGGGCAACCGGTGGCGGGGTACTTGATGCGGTACAGCTCGTCGGGGAAGCCGTAGAAGTCGTAAATGGTCTCAAGTTGCGTGGCTGTGCTGACGGTGGGGATGGCCGTATCCCAGTGCGGGCTCACCACAATGATGGCGCGTGGTGTTTGCAGTTGACTGGCCAATTTGCTCATGGCCACGCCTGCGGCGCCAGGGTCTAAGGCAAAAGTGGGCGCACCGTGTGGCACAAACAGCGCATTTCGAAGATTTTCCATGCTGGTCTCCAAAGGAATGGACGGACTGTAGGTTTTAAATTGGTTTTAAAAAAGTAGTCAATCAGCAAATATTTGTTGCAAAATTAGCAACAATGGACAAATTAAACGCAATGCAAGTGTTCGTACGTGTGGCTGAGGCCGGCAGCTTTACGGCTGTGGCCAATCAGGAGAACGTGGCGCGCTCCATGATCACGCGGCAAATTGCCAGCCTTGAAAAACAACTGGGTAGCAAGCTCATCATTCGCAGCACACGCAGTCTCACGCTCACCACGGCGGGTGCGGCTTATCTCGAGCGTTGCCGCGTTATCTTGAACATGGTGGACGCTGCTGAGTCGAGCTTGTCTGAAGAAAAGGTGGAACCGCGGGGGCGAATTCGTTTGGGCTTGCCGCTTAGCTTTGGTCTGCAGAGGCTGATGCCTAGCTTGGCAGAGTTTTCTAAACTGCATCCTCACATTCAACTCAGCATGGACTTTTCGGACAGGCGCGCCAATTTGATTGAAGAAGGCATTGATGTGTCGATTCGCATCACGGGTGATTTAGACCCCAGCGACATTGTTCGAAAGCTGGGTACGTGCAAAATTTTGACCTTGGCATCGCCTCAGTATTTAGCACAGCACGGCACACCCAGGCATCCGCGAGAGTTGCAAAACCACGAGTGCTTGGCCTATGCCATGGACATGAAGCCTGCCAACTGGATTTATGACGTCAATGGCGCCAATTTCAATGTGCCAATTCGGGGCCGCATGATGGCCAACAACGGAGAAGCGCTAATGCAAGCAACAGCGGCAGGGATTGGCATCACTCGGCAACCCGATTTCATAGCGCAGCCTTTTCTGAACAGCGCGGAGGTGGTGGAAGTCTTGAAAAAGTTTGCCATTGCCCCCTTGGGCATTTACGCCGTGTTGCCCAGCAATCGCTACATTCCGCACCGGGTTTCGGTGCTCATTGAGTATTTGTCTTTAGCTCTCAAAGCCTAAACGTCTCTAAAATCAAACGAGCATGTCTTCTAAACAACCTCCTTCACAGACCGTCGTGACTTTGGCCAGTGCCAAAGAGATGGCGCTCAAAATTCGTCAAAAGAGCCAACTGAAAGGTCGGCAGGCCGATGACGCTTCTCTGCATGAGATACAAAATTTGTTGGCCGTTGATGCGCAAGTGCTGAAACAACGCCCGGATTTGCTGATCGAGCATCTGCACAAAATCAACGACACCTTTCGTGGACTGCATGAGCATCATCTGGTGGCATTGGCCAAGCTGATGAACATCCCTATGGCCGAGGTGTATGAGGTGGCCACGTTCTACCATCACTTTGAAGTCATTCGCGATGGCGAGTCAGCGCCAAAGTTCACGGTGCGGGTGTGTGATGGGCTCAGCTGCGACATGGCGGGTGCCACCACATTGCTTGGCAAGTTGCAGGCATCCCTTGGCACTGACAAGGTCAAAGTGGTGGCAGCCCCTTGCATGGGCCGATGCGAACAAGCGCCCGTTGCAGTGGTGCATCAACACGAAATGGGGCATGCATCGGTAGACCAAGTGATGCAAGCTGTCCAGACCAACGCCATTGAAGCGGTGGTGCCCGAGCACATTGACTTCAACGCGTATGTGGCCGACGGTGGCTACGAATTGCTTCAAGCATTGGCGAAGGGACAATCAGGCACAGAAGCTGTTCTGAAAGCCATGGAAGATTCAGGCTTGCGCGGCTTGGGCGGGGCAGGGTTTCCAGCGGGCCGCAAGTGGCGCATTGTGCGCGAGCAAGTTGCCCCCCGTTTGATGGCGGTCAACATTGACGAGGGCGAGCCCGGCACCTTCAAAGACAGAACGTATTTAGAGCGCGATCCGCATCGGTTCTTAGAAGGCATGTTGATAGCAGCGCAGGTGGTGGGGATTGAAGCCATCTACATTTATTTGCGCGATGAATACCATGGCTGCCGACAAATTTTGGAAACAGAACTGGCAAAGCTGCAAGCCCATGCGCCTGTTGCCTTGCCCAAGATTGAATTGCGCCGGGGAGCTGGGGCCTACATTTGCGGCGAAGAGTCGGCCATGATTGAAAGCATTGAAGGCAAGCGCGGTGAGCCGCGCATGCGTCCGCCTTACATTGCGCAGGTCGGCTTGTTTGGCAGGCCTACCCTAGAGCACAACTTTGAAACCCTTTACTGGGTTCGCGACATTGTGCAAAAAGGACCTGAGTGGTTCTCTGGTTACGGCCGTCATGATCGCAAAGGTTTGCGCAGTTTCAGTGTCAGTGGACGTGTGAAAAAGCCAGGCGTGAAGTTGGCGCCTGCAGGTATCACCATTGCAGAATTGATTGAAGAGTACTGTGGCGGCATGCAAGACGGCCACGAGTTCTACGCCTACTTGCCCGGCGGTGCATCAGGCGGCATCCTTCCCGCAACATTACAAGACATCCCACTCGACTTTGACACCCTGCAACCCTACGGTTGCTTTATTGGTTCGGCAGCTGTCATTGTGTTGGGCCACCAAGATTCTGCGCGCCATGCTGCGCTTAACATGATGAGCTTCTTTGCACACGAAAGTTGTGGCCAATGCACGCCTTGTCGTGTGGGGACCGCCAAAGCGGTTGCGTTGATGCAAGCCCCCAAGTGGGACAACAACACCTTGGAAGATTTAAACCAAGTGATGACCGATGCCTCCATCTGTGGTTTGGGTCAAGCAGCACCCAACCCAATACGGTCTGTGCAGAAGTATTTTCCACAGGAGATCAATTGAATGAACGCCCCTGTGTCTAAAGAATTGCTGGCGCCGCCCAGCGTTGAATTCAAGCTCAACGACCAAACGGTGGTGGGCTTTGAAGGCGAGTCCATCCTCAATGCCGCCAAGCGTCACGGCATTGATATTCCGCACCTTTGCTACAAAGAAGGCATGCGTGCCGACGGCAATTGCCGTGCATGTGTGGTGGAAATTAAGGGCGAAAGAACACTGGCCCCCAGTTGCTGTCGCAACGTCACGCCTGGCCTCGAGGTGCTGAGCCAAAGTCTTCGCGCTAAGAAAAGCCAAGAGATGGTGTTGGAACTGTTGTTGTCCGATATGCCTGAGCAAGGCCACAAATGGACCGAGGCAGGGCAGCATGGTGAGCTGAGTGATTGGGCGCAAGCTATGAGTGTCACCGTCAGACCTGAACTTCAAAGCCTGCGGCGCGAGCAGCCTTCTGCCGATGTCTCTCATCCTGCAATGGCCGTCAACTTAGATGCTTGCATTCAGTGCAATCGTTGTGTACGCGCGTGTCGCGAAGAGCAAGTGAACGATGTGATTGGGTATGCGCATCGTGGTGCGCACAGCCAAATTGTGTTTGACCTGCAAGACCCCATGGGCACCAGCAGTTGTGTGGCTTGTGGGGAATGTGTTCAGGCTTGCCCCACCGGCGCGCTCATGCCTAAGACGCAAGTGGGCTCGCAAGTGGTGGACAAGAAGGTGGACTCTGTGTGTCCCTTCTGTGGCGTGGGATGCTTGCTCACCTACAACATCAAAGACAACCGCATTGTGAGCGTGGAAGGGCGCGATGGTCCCGCCAATCACAATCGCTTGTGCGTGAAGGGGCGATTTGGCTTTGACTACATTCAGCATCCGCAGCGCCTCACGGTGCCCCTCATTCGCAAAGCAGGCATCCCCAAGGACCCAGAAGCCATTCAACATCTGAATCGCAACGCGGCCAAGTGGTCTGATGTTTTCAGAGAAGCCACATGGGAAGAAGCCTTGGCTTTGGGGGCTGGTAAATTGAAACACTTGCGCGATGCGCAAGGCCCTAAATCCTTGGCAGGCTTTGGCTCCGCCAAGGGCAGCAACGAAGAAGCTTACTTGTTTCAGAAGTTGGTGCGCACAGGTTTTGGCTCCAACAACGTCGACCATTGCACGCGCTTGTGCCATGCCTCTAGTGTGTCTGCACTGCTAGAGGGCGTCGGCTCTGCTGCCGTCAGCAATCAGGTCAATGATGTTGAACACGCCGGCTTGATTTTTGTCATTGGCTCCAACCCCACCGCCAATCATCCCGTGGCCGCCACGTGGATGAAAAACGCGGCCAAGCGCGGCGCCAAAATTGTGCTGGCCGACCCTCGTGTGACCGACATTGGCAAGCATGCATGGCGTACGCTGCAGTTCAAGCCCGACACCGATGTAGCCATGCTCAATGCGCTCATTTACACCGTCATAGAAGAAGGTTTGGTCGATCAAGACTTTGTTCAATCACGAGCCAGCAATTACGAAGCCTTGAAGCAAAACATTCAGGGCTACAGCCCCGAAGCCATGGCACCTATTTGTGGTGTGCCTGCCGCAACACTGCGCGAAGTGGCGCGCGAGTTTGCCACCAGCAAAGGCTCGATGATTTTGTGGGGCATGGGCGTCAGCCAGCACGTGCACGGCACCGACAACGCGCGCTGTCTCATTGCATTGGTCACAGTGACCGGACAAATTGGCAAGCCAGGTTCAGGTCTGCATCCCTTGCGCGGTCAAAACAATGTGCAGGGTGCCAGCGATGCGGGTCTCATTCCCATGATGTACCCCAACTACCAGCGCGTCACCAATCCAGAGGCTCACGATTGGTTTGAAAAGTTTTGGAACACACCACTGGACAAGCAACCCGGCTATACCGTGGTGGAAATCATGCACAAGGCCTTGGCCGATGACACAGATCCTCACAAAGTACGAGGCATGTACATCATGGGCGAAAACCCCGCCATGAGCGATCCAGATTTGAACCATGCACGCCATGCCTTGGCATCGCTAGAACACTTGGTGGTGCAAGATATTTTCATGACCGAGACGGCATGGCTGGCCGATGTGGTGTTGCCTGCGACGGCATGGCCAGAAAAAACCGGCACTGTGACCAACACCGATCGCATGGTGCAAATGGGCCAGCAAGCTGTGCAAGCGCCAGGCCAAGCCAAAGCCGATTTGTGGATCATTCAGCAAATTGCCAAGGGCATGGGCTTGAACTGGCAATACGCAGGCGAACACCATGGCGTGGCGGAGGTGTACGAAGAAATGCGTCAAGCCATGCACGAAGTGATCAGCGGTATTTCATGGGACAGATTGGTCCGAGAGTCCAGCGTGACCTATCCGTGCCTCACAGAAGAAGATCCTGGTCAGCCGACTGTTTTCAAAGATCACTTTGCCACCACAGATGGCCGTGTGCATTTGGTCCCTGCAGACATCATTCCTGCCAATGAACGTCCTGATGCGCACTATCCGTTTGTGCTGATCACTGGACGTCAGTTAGAACATTGGCACACAGGCAGCATGACGAGACGTGCCACAGTGCTGGATGCCATTGAGCCCGAAGCCACTGCGTCGATGTGTGGTGCTGATTTATTGGCTTTGGGTGTCAACGCCGGCGACATCATCACCTTGGCTTCAAGACGGGGCGAAGTATGTTTGCGCGTGCGCCGGGATGATGGCACACCGCAGGGTGCGGTGTTTGTGCCGTTTGCTTATTACGAAGCGGCTGCCAATCTCATGACCAACGCCGCACTCGACCCGTTTGGCAAAATTCCAGAATTCAAATATTGCGCCATTGCCGTGAAAGCGGGTGGCCAGTTGTCTGAATCGGTTGGATTTTTTCAAGCACCTGCTTGAGAGCTTGCTAATTTGTAACGCTCATGCCCCGCGCGGCGCAAGTCACAAGCGGGGCAGGCGTTGCAACCATAACCCCAGACATGGCGGTGGGTGCGATCGCCCAAATAGCAGGTGTGGGTTTCTTCTTCTATCAAAGATACCAAGGCTTGTCCCCCTAAGTTTTCTGCCATCTTCCAAGTTTGAGCTTTATCAAGCCACATCAAGGGGGTTTCCAATACCAGACGCGTGTCCAAGCCCAAACTCAAAGCCACCTGCAAAGCTTTGAGGGTGTCGTCGCGGCAGTCAGGGTAACCGGAGTAATCGGTTTCGCACATACCCCCCACAATCATTTTGAGTTGACGGCGGTAGGCAATGGTGGCGGCAAACGTAAGGAACAACAAATTGCGGCCCGGCACAAAGGTGTTGGGCAAGCCGTTTTTTTGCATTTCAATGGCTTTGTCCTCGGTTAGGGCCGTGTTGCTGATTTGACCTAGCAGGCTGAGGTTCAGCATGTGGTCTTCGCCCAACTTGTGTGTCCACTGTGGAAATTGTTGCTTGATGCCTGTGATGAAATGCTCGCGGCAGGCCAGTTCAATGACGTGTCGTTGGCCGTATTGAAAGCCAATGGTTTCAACGCGCTCATAGCGCTCCAGGGCCCAAGCCAGGCAGGTGGCAGAGTCTTGGCCGCCTGAAAAAAGAACCAAGGCAGAGGCGTTGAAAGCAGTCATGGCGCATTTTGCAAAGTGGGGAATCTGGCCATTTTATTTCTTTCGCAAAGCTTGTTTGCAGTAATTCTCTAAAAAGGAGGCCACTGATTGCGTGGCGATAGAAATGTCTTTTTCAGGCAAGAGCAAACCCAGTGGATCAAAGGGAAGCTTCTCTTTCAGCTGCAAGGTGGTCAGCTGTTTGGCATTCTTCAGTTGCTGAAACACACTGGCTGGCACCAAGGTTAGGAGCGGTCTTTGCTGCATCATGGCCCAGGTCATGGACGAGACGCGTGTGATGACATGACAGGTGTTTGGTGTGAATTTGTGAAGCTCACTGAGCGCTTCAAATTTTTCACGCGCAGCCGAACCAATGGGTGACAAGACCCATGTCTCTTGACTTAAGTCTTTCCAGGTGACTTTTGATTTTGTTGCCAGACGGTGTGTTGTGTTGCAGACCACCACAAATTCGTCGGCCATCAAAGCTTGAAACTGCCAGCCGGCTGGGCATTGCGCCGGTTGCCGACACACGCCCAATTCCATGTCGCCGTTGCTGATCGATGCAAATTGTTCGTTCAATTCAGCCTCGTGAATGTGCAGTTGAATGCCCGGAAATTTTTCGTTCAAGGCTGGCAGGGCCTCTACCAACAAGCCATTGATGCCAGCAGTTGATGCTTTGATGCGCACCACGCCTTGCCCCAGCGTTGAGCGATCGGCAATGGCTTCAGCGCTGGTGCTCAAGCCCAATAAACATTGACGCGCCATGGGCAACAAGTCTTGGCATGCCTGTGTCGGCATGACCCCACGTGCGTGACGGTGAAACAGTTTGACTTCTAAAAGTTCTTCGAGATCTGCCAGCAATTGCGTCACGCCTGGTTGTGTCATGCCAATGGAATCTGCAGTGCGTTTGACGCTACCCAGTTCGGTGAGCCGAACCAAGACTTCGAAATGCCTGAACCTGGCTTTGGCCATGAGGCGATTGAGCAAAACTTTGGCAGAAATGGACATATTGCGTTTACTTATACCTGAGGCCTCGATTCTATTTCTCCGTCACAAAATTGCAATCCACAATCCGACTCAACACATAAGGAGACAAGCATGAACTTCAAGTTGACACGTCGCAAATTGACCGCTGCACTTGCCGCAGGCATTGCCAGTACATGGACTGCTGGCACTGCATGGGCGCAGGCCTATCCCCAGAAGGCCGTGAAGCTGGTGGTGGGCTCGCCCCCAGGCGGCCCCTCGGATTTCTTGGCCAGGGTCTTGGCCGATGCCATCGGCCCAGGCATGGGACAAAGCTTCATTGTGGAAAACAAACCAGGCGCCAGTGGCATGCCTGCCGCAGACCTGGTGGTGAAATCTGCACCAGATGGTCATCAGCTGTTGATCTCAGGCCCCGCTTCCATTGCGGTCATGCCGCACATGTTCTCCAAAATCACCTATGAACCCATGCGTGATTTGGTGCCCGTCAGCATGCTGGGGGCAGGCGCGTTTGTCCTGGTGGTCCACCCTTCCGTCAAAGCCAACAATGTCAAAGAGTTGGTGGCGCTGGCCAAAGCCAATCCCAATCAGCTGACTTACGGCTCGGGCGGCAATGGCTCCTCTGGCCATTTGTGCACCGAGTATTTCAATGGTTTGTCGGGTCTCAAAATGACCCACGTGCCTTATAAAGGTGACGGTCAAGCTGTACTCGATTTGTTGGCTGGACAAATTCAGGTGATGTTCACAGCGCCTAACGTGGCCATGGCGCATGTGAAATCGGGCAAACTGCGTTTGTTGGCGGTGACCACCAAAGAGCGCGTCAATTCAATGCCAGATACACCGACGGTGCATGAAATGGGCGTCAAGGATTTTGAGTATTTGGGCTGGATCATTGTGTTTGCGCCTGCTGCTACGCCAACTGCAGTGGTCGATCAGTTGTCGGCGGCTTGGCTTAAAGTGAAAAACACCCCCAGCATTGCGCAAAAACTCAACGAACTGGCCATGGCCGCGCCAGAGCAATACAGTTCGCGCGCAGCCTTGCTCGAGTTTGTGAAGTCTGAACACGCCAGACTGGGTAAGCTGATCCGAGACAACAACATCAAGTCAGAGGTTTGAAGGTGGTATTTGAATCTTTGGCTGTACAGCGATGGGCATTGCCCAATGGCATCGAATTGCATGGGGTGCGCGCCGGTCAAGGCACACCGCTCATTTTCATACATGGTGCCATGGGCGATTGGCGTTCGTGGGAAGCACAGTGGTCGCTTTTCACAGCCCACTTTGATTGCATTACCTACAGCCGCAGGTTCAGCTTTCCCAATCAGAATCACCAACCCTCACCACACCATTCGGCACTCGATGAAGCACAAGACCTTGCGTATTTGATGGATTTGCTGCAACTAGAACGTGCCATCTTGGTGGGCAGCTCGTACGGTGGATTCACGGCCTTGGCCTTGGCGGTCAAGTCGCCCCAGCGTATTCATGCGGTGGTGGCGGTAGAGCCGCCCATGATGAAATACGCTTACTTCACGCCTGAAGGGCGTGCCGTTGCGGAGTCTTTCAGGAAGGAAACCATCGAGCCTGCCAATGCCGCCTTCAGAGCGGGAGACGATGTGAAGGCGGCACAAATCATGACAGGTGGTATCAATGGTGCTACTTCTCAACTTGCATCGGGTGCTGCCATGGACAAGCGCTTGCAAAATTTGCAGGCCATGAAAATGATTGCCTTGTCGAGCGATGAATTCCCGCTCATCGAGCCCACGCAACTGGCTGCGCTGCCAATGCCAGTCATGTTGTTATCGGGTTTGAAGACACAAGCGGTTCACAAAGCCATTTTTGACAACTTAGTGCAAGCCATGCCCAACGCCCAAGCCATACGCGTGGCTGGGGCTGGCCATGGTGTGAGTCGTGAGCAGGCAGATTTTTTCAACGAAACAGTGAAGCACTTCTTGACTGAAAACGTTTAGACCCGCGTGCATGTCTTAAATCTGCCCTGCACACCAAACGATGGCTGGAAACGTGGCCAACCACGCCCAAAAGAAGCGGTTCAAACCGAAGAACCAAAACACCAAGAAATGGAATAGCCCGGCAATGAAGCAGAACGTCAGCGCCAAGCGTGCATCCAGCAATGCCAGAGGCGCCAGACATTCCCACACAATGAATGCCCAAGATCCCAACGCAGCCAACCATGACTTGCGTAACCAATGTCGGTTGCTGAGTGGCCCGTGAATGGCGGCATTCAGGAAGATGGTCATGGCTTGGCCATTGCGCCATTCGGGCCGCAACAACTTGACAGCACCCGACAAAAAATAAGAGGTGATGGACTGCAGGGTGATGTACCAAAGTCCAGCGCGCCATCCCAACTCGGGGCCGCCCACATGACTCACAAGCTGAGCAATCAACAAACCTGTGAGTACCACCAGGGTCATGAAGTCGCTGCCGCCGTTAAAAGCACCACGCCATCGAATGAGCACAAGCACATTGCTGGCAAACAAAAATCCGATGTTCAACGCATGACTTCCTTGTGTGGCCAAGCTGATCAATGCCAAGAGCCTGAAGACCAGCAAAGCACTGAACAGATTGGGCTTAAAGAGCGCGTCAAGCCATTGACGCAGCCTGGGATCAGGAATGTCTTGCCGCTGAATTGACCATGTCCAAAGACCATCGCCTTGCATGGCGCCACGCATGCGCCAATATTCAAGGGTTTGAATGCCCGCACTCCACGCGAAAAGCCATTCCAAAGTGCGAATGGCAACGGGCGTGCTGAGGATGTAGGGCGTGCTCCAGTCCATCATCATGTGAGCGCTGCCACAGGTGAAGTCATCATGACGTGGGTGTGCACGGTTTCCGTGGTGTTGTCCAGCAACATGCGCATTTCAAATTGGCTGTGCGTATGCGTGGGATGCTGAGCTTTCAAAACACCTGCCACAAAATGCGCCACCATCTGGTAGGAGACAAAATTTCGGGGGTCGCTGCCATCGGGGGCATCGTTTAAATCGGCCCAAAAATGATCGATCAAGTTTTGCTGTGCCAATCCTAAATTGGTCACAGGGTTGTGGAAAAGATGCCAAAAGTGCTGCTGTGTTCTAGGGTAAAGATGCGTCCAGTCGGACCATGCCAGCTGGCCATCTGCGTTGGCAATGGCAGCACGCGCATAAAGATGGGGAACGTACCCAACAGCATGGAAAAACTTCCAGTTGGGAAAAAATGAGCGCAACAAAAACAACCACGGCCCCCGAACGATGGGGGTTTTATAGAGCAAGGTGAGAACAAGCACCAAGAAATAGCCGATGACCCAATAAATTGTCATTTCCAGAGGATGCGGTTTGTGACAACATGGCAACCATGAATGACCTCATTCTATTCATGAATGAGCGATCAAAACCATCATTTCAGATTAGGATATCTGCATGAAAATCTTGACGCTTTTGCCTTGGGCTGATTGGCTGGCCATGTTCCTTTTTTTTGGCCTGTGGCTAGGTTATGCCTGGTTTGCCAGGGTAAACGGCAAGCGCAACATGACCTTGATTGCCACCACCAACCACTACCGGCAGTTGTGGATGATGCAAGCCACTGCGCGCGACCCTCGCATGCTAGATGGTTTGATCACGCAAAATCTGTCACACACCCCTTCATTTTTTTCGTCTACATCGATCATCATCATCGGTGGCTTGTTTGCATTGCTAGGCACCACCGACAAAGCCGCCGAGCTGGTGCGTGAGATTCCATTTGCAGAACAAACCCCCTTGTTGGTATTCGAATTCAAGGTGTTGGTGTTGGTGGGCATCTTTGTGTATGCGTTCTTTCGGTTTTCATGGTCTTTACGCCAATACACGTTTGTCGCACTGGTCATCGGTGCCATGCCTTTTCCCAAAGAGTTCGCCGAGGGGCGGCAAGATCGGGTGAAGTTTGCAGAGCGTGCCGGCAATTTGGTCAGTGCAGCGGCAGAAACATTCAACGACGGCCTGCGTGCCTACTATTTTTCGTTTGCAGCCATGGCTTGGTTTTTTTCGCCCATCGCATTGGTGCTGGCCACTGCGCTGGTGGTGCTGATTTTGTACGGGCGCGAATTCAAGTCCGAAGTGCTCGAAGTTTTAAGGGATGAATCATGAGCGATACACCGCATTGCGAATTTGTGTATGAGGCCATTGTCGACATTGAAGATGTGCAAAGTTTGGGCGAAAGCCCCTTGGGGCAACGCTTCATCGTCAACATTTTGGGCGGCGAATTCAAAGGCCCTTTATTGCAGGGCAAGGTCATGCCTGGAGGCGCCGATAGGCAATTGCTTAGGCCCGACGGCATCAAAGAACTGGACGCACTGTACGAGATGCAAACCGATGATGGTGTGATCATCACGGTGCACAACCAAGTCACCATTGACATTCCCAATCCGTCGCAGCGCTACGCGCGTTCAGTGGTGAAGTTCAGGGCGCCATCTGGCCCCTACGAATGGTTGAATCGCCGTGTGTTTGTGGGCAATCTGGAATCGCAGAAGCCGGCCAGAAACGCAGTGAAGATTCGGGTGTTTCAGGTGAACTAAAGAATTTTTTGCAGCTAGTTCATGGAATTGAGATACTTAAAATCTCCGTGAGACTTATGCTTTCTCAAGTCGCTTTAGCTTGTCTTTAAGTTTGCTGATGGTGTGACGAATCTTTTTGGCCTTGTCTTTGTTGCGTTTTTTCTGCGACAGTGGCTTGACCGCCAGCAGCGTTTTTCGACATTTTGGGCTGCCACACCAACAAGGATATTGCGCCATCAGTTTTGACGTGATGGGCTCATCAACGATGAGACCATAGTCATAGTTGAGCTCTTCGCCAGCTGAAATGTCTTTTTTGGCTTTGATCAACACACGATCTTCTTCAACTGAGGGTTTGCAGTTGGGCACGCAGCTGTGATTGATCCAACGCGCAGAGTTGCCGCCATGCAATGCATCAATGACGCGGTCATCATCGATTTGAAAATAAAACGTGTGATGGGGATCAGATGGATTGTGGGGGTGTCGATCTTCGGCTTCTTGTGCAGAAATTATTTCACCCGTATATTCAATGATGACGTCGCCCTTGGCAATGTCTTGCAGGGCGAATACGCCTTTGCCATGAACACCCGACGTACGAACTTGAATACGACGTGTAGAAGTTTTGGCGGGAAATGGTTTTGATTTGTCAGAAGTCATACTTTCATGTTGCCAGAAAATAATTCAAATCAGTGCGTTTCAAAATTAGCTTTCAAAATTTAGAGACACGTGTCACAAAAAATTCATGCAACTGAAATGAACTTGAAACCATCGGCTTGCAAGATCAACTTCCAAGTAAGAAGCAACTTGGGAGACCTTCATGAAAGAATTGCCAAACCCGACATTTCCAATTTCGCAAATTGAATTTCCACGGGGGTCACTTCATCAAAGCCCTCGCCATCAAATGGGTGTCAACTGCACTCAAATTGAAAAATCAGCCATTGAAGTTAGCTGGGCCAAGCATCAAGACGAAGTAAGAGAGGCGCAAAAGCTTCGTTATGAAGTCTTCGCCAATGAGATGGGGGCACGCTTAGCGCGCACCATGGAAGGTCATGACATTGACCTGTTTGACGACTACTGTGAGCACCTGTTGGTGCGAGAAGGTCATACGCAAAAAGTCATTGGCACCTACCGCGTCTTGACGCCCGCACAGGCAAAGCGCGCCGGGGGAACTTACACCGACACAGAGTTTGACTTAACGCGTTTGCGCTTCATGCGCGAACGAATGGTCGAGCTTGGCAGAAGTTGTGTACATGCGGAGCATCGCCACGGCGGTGTGATCTTGGCGCTGTGGGGGGCTTTGTTTGAATTCATGTCTCGCAACCAGTTGGACACCATGATTGGGTGCGCCAGCATCCCCATGCTGCACAACGGCATGGTCAGTGGCGATGCTGCTGCAAGCATGTGGCGCCAATTGGCCAAGTCTCATCTGGCCTCTGTTGAATTTCATGTCAGACCTCGATTGCCCTTGCCAATCGACGAATTGGATGGCAATTTGCCGGTTGAGCCGCCAGCTCTGATTAAAGGCTATTTACGCTTAGGTGCAAAGATTTTGGGTGCGCCAGCATGGGATCCTGACTTCAATACGGCGGATTTGCCCATGCTGATGCAAGTCAAGGATTTGCCCCTCCGCTATCGCAAGCATTTTGCAGGGGTGTGACGATGTTCAAAGATGTTCAAGAATTCATGCCGGGTGAAGGCCAAGCTAAGAAGCACTACCGTGCCATCTTCATCTCTGATTTGCATCTTGGAACCCCAGGGTGTCAAGCAGAAGCTTTGCTGGAATTTCTAAAAACCCATACGTCTGACACCTTGTATTTGGTAGGGGACATCATCGATGGGTGGCAATTGCGACGAAAGTGGTATTGGCCTCAGTCTCACAACGACGTGGTGCAGAAATTGTTGAGAAAAGCAAGAAAAGGTTGCCGCGTGGTCTACGTTCCAGGCAATCACGATGAATTTGCACGTGAGTTTCTAGATCACTCCTTTGGTGGTGTTGAAGTGCTCGAGCAAGCCGTTCACACCACCGCCGATGGCCGCAAGTTGTGGGTCATTCATGGCGATTATTTTGATGGGGTGATTCAGTTTTCAAAATGGCTGGCCTATGTGGGCGATTCTCTTTACGAGCTGGCATTGAAAGCAAACAGACACTTGAATTACATGCGCGGCCGAATGGGTATGCCTTATTGGTCTCTTTCTGCCTATCTGAAACTGAAGGTGAAGAAAGCCGTTAATTTCATTTCTGATTTTGAAGTTGCAGTTGCGCAAGAGGCAAAAAAATTGGGCTATCAAGGTGTGGTGTGTGGGCACATTCATCATGCAGAAATTCGGGATATCGACGGTATTTTGTATTGCAACGACGGGGATTGGGTCGAGAGTTTAAGTACCTTGGTAGAGCATCACGATGGCCGTTTAGAAATTCTGACATTCGATCCATACGCCGCCAAGAAGCCTGCCTACAAAGAGGCAAGCGCATGGGTAAACGCATGAAAATTGTTCTGGTGAGTGACGCGTGGCAACCACAAGTCAATGGCGTGGTCACCACGCTGGTTGAGTTGGTGAAAGAGTTACAGCTTGCGGGCCATGCTGTGGAAGTAATTCACCCAGGCCTTTTCAAAACAAAGCCCTGTCCAGGTTATGCAGGCATTGATCTGGCTGTGGCCCCCAAAAAACAACTCCAAGCCATGTTGACTTCAATGGATTTCGATGCCATTCACGTCGCCACAGAAGGGCCCTTGGGATGGGCTGCGCGTCGAATTTGTCTTGTGCAGAAGTGGCACTTCACCACCGCTTATCACACGCGCTTCCCAGAGATTTTGAAAGCTGCCCTGAAGATTCCACTTTGGGTGGGCTATTTAATTTTCAAACATTTTCATCGCCATTCAGCTGGCGTGATGGTGCCAACCCATGGGGTTCTGTCGCTTTTGTCTGAAAAAGGTTTCAAAAACCTCAAGCCGTGGACCCATGGCGTTGATGTTGAGTTGTTTGAATTTGCGCAGTCTCCGTCTGAATACCTGCCTTTGTCACATTTGAAGCGGCCGCTGGCTGTCTTTGTGGGTCGCGTTTCCTATGAAAAGAACATAGAGGCATTTTTAGCCATGCACTTTGAGGGCTCTAAAGTGGTGTGTGGCGTTGGTCCATTAGAGGCCGATTTGAAGCAGCGATTTGATGGCATCGCTTGGCTTGGTTTATTGGCCAGAACAGAGCTGGCCAAGGTCTACCGTACAGCCGATGTATTCGTTTTCCCTAGCCGACACGAAACATTTGGCTTGGTCATGTTGGAGGCAATGGCCTGTGGTACCCCTGTCGCGGCATATCCAGTCGACGGCCCGCAAGAGGTTCTGATGGACCATTCGACGGGTGAGGTTCAGGGCGGTGTACTTGGGGATGACTTGTCCATCGCAACACAAGCTGCCTTAAAAGTACCACGCGATTTGGCACGAAACAGAGCCCAAGATTTCAGCTGGAAAAAAGCCACCTCCTTGTTTGTGCGCAACTTGGTGCCCGCCAAACAGCTCGCGCAGTGAATGCGCGCGTTGTGGTGGTTGGGATGCAACATCACAAACACTTCATCCGCTTGTCATCAATTCGTCACGATAGCTGGCAAAAATGAGATTCTTGTTTTCATTCCATGTCAGTGACTTGAATATTTTTTTGCAATTGAAAGCTTCTCGTGTTGACACAAAATCCACCCACCCCAACGCCCCTCCATTCTGGAATTGAATTGCTAGACAGAGATGGCAGCATTTTGGCGTTCAATGAGCGCGTCTTGGATTGGGCTAGAAGACCGGAAGTTCCTCTCCTGGAGAGACTGCGTTATCTTTGCATCGTGTCTTCTAATTTGGATGAGTTTTTTGAAGTACGTGCAGATTTGCACATGGCCGCGTATCGCCTTCAGGAATTCAAAGGGGCATACAACGTTGACACTTTCAAGGCGGTCTATCAGGATGCAAGAAATTTGGTCAATGAGCAATACAAGCTTTACAACGATGTGTTGTTGCCCAGCTTGGAAAAGGAGGGCATCCGCATACTTTCCCACGGTAGTCGAAATGCTGCTCAAAAAAAATGGGTTCAAGCTTATTTCAGACGAGAGGTCAAGCCTCTTTTGGTTCCTGTGGGTTTGGATCCTGCGCATCCTTTCCCACAAGTCGCAAACAAATCCCTCAATTTCATTGTTCAGCTTTCTGGGAAAGACGCGTTTGGCCGTTCTAATGACATCGCCATTGTGAAGGTTCCGCGCGTTTTGCCGCGGGTCATTCCTTTGCCTGACAAGATCGCTGGCAAAGGCAAAGCTTTTGTTCTTTTGTCCAGTGTCATTCGTGCGCATCTGAATGATTTGTTTCCGGGTCGGGTTGTGGGCCAATTTTCGCAGTTTCGTGTCACTCGGAATTCTGATCTTTCGGTCGACGAAGAAGAAGTTGAAAACTTACGGACGGCACTTCGAAAAGGGTTGCAGCACCGACAATTTGGACAAGCCTTGCGCTTGGAAGTCTCAGACAGTTGTACTGAACATCTTTCTGGTTTTCTACTCAATCAATTCAGTTTGCCTGACACAGCTTTGTTTAGAGCCGCAGGCCCTGTGAACTTGGTGCGCTTAAGTCAACTGATCGATTGGGTTGACGATCCTCAATTGGTTTTCCCGCCATACCAATCTAGTTTTCCAAAACAACTGAATCAAAGCAGTTCTATCTTTGCGCGAATTCAACAAGGCGACGTGCTTGTCCATCAGCCCTTCGAGAGCTTCGATGGTGTCTTGGCCTTCCTAAAAGAGGCAGTTGAGGACCCCAACGTATTGGCCATCAAACAAACCATTTATAGAACGGGCAGCGATCCTGCCATGATCAATCTTTTGCGAGAGGCTGTTCGTCGCGGAAAAGAAGTCACTGCTGTGGTTGAACTGAAGGCGAGGTTTGATGAAGAAGCCAATATCAACTGGGCTGAGCAACTCGAATCAATTGGCGCTCAAGTTGTCTATGGCGTGGTGGGTTTAAAAACACACGCCAAAATGCTGTTGGTGACACGGCGTGAAGGTCGATTGTTAAAGCGATATGGACATTTGTCGACAGGCAACTACAACCCCAGAACTGCCAAGTTATACACAGATTTAAGTTACCTAACTTGCGATCCGCGCATGACGGCAGATATGGAAACTTTGTTTGTGCATTTGGCCAGTCCTAGTCGCATGGGCCGTATGAGCAAACTATGGACGGCACCGTTTCAGCTTCAACATAAGTTGACTGAGAAAATTGAGGCTGTGGGCGAAGCGGCTGCCAAGGGCCTGCCTGCAAGGATTGTCGCCAAGATGAATTCTTTGACAGATCCTGTGCTCATTCATGCGCTGATTGTGGCGGGGCAAAAGGGCGCGCAAATTGATTTGATTGTGAGGGGCGCATGCATGCTTCCGGCAGGCATTCCTGGCAAGACAGACAACATCAGAGTACGGTCCATCATCGGTCGATTCTTAGAGCATTCGCGAGTTTTCTTTTTTGAAGCAGGTGCGGATCAAGACATTTATTTGTCCAGTGCCGATTGGATGACGCGAAACATGACGAGACGCGTCGAGCTGGCATGGCCCGTGTTGGATTTACCTTTGCGACAAAGAATTGTCGATGAGTGCTTGCTGGCTTATTTGCACGACACACGAAATGCATGGACCTTGAGTGCTGATGGCAAGTACCGCCGCGTAGAAAAGCAAGGCCATAAACCTCAAAGTGCACAAGCCTTGTTGATGCAAAAATATTCGCCTGCCATTCGCAAGGCAAAGTAAACATTGCATGATGGGTCCGACATGGATTTGATTTTTTGGCGCCACGCAGAAGCATGTGAAGCAGAGGACGGGCAAGAGGATTTGTTGCGTGTTTTAACCCCTAAAGGTGACAAGCAAGCCCATCGCATGGGGCAGTGGCTGGATCGACAGTTGCCAGAAGGCTTGAGAGTGGTGTCCAGCCCCGCCTTGCGTTGTGAGCAAACGGTTAAACACCTTGGGCGCAAGGTCAAGTACAAATCTGAGTTGTTGCCGCACGCCAGTCGCGATGACTTGCTGCAGGCAGTGGGGTGGCCAGATTCCAAGATGTCTGTTTTGATTTCAGGACATCAACCGGTCATGGGACAAGCCATTGCCTATTTATTGGGGCTACCCTCTGGCGATTGCGCAGTTCGCAAGGGTGCTGTTTGGTGGCTCAGAAGCAGGGTTCGAGATGGCATGACGCAAACGGTGGTGGTCACGGTCCAAACCCCTGAACTGCTTTAATGGCGTCGTGTTGAAAGCACACTTAAGCGGTTTCAGAAAACGCAATTTGCCAAGGTGTTTTCTGCCACGCAAGGCATTCCTCGCGCAGTAAATGGGCTGATTGCGGCCACAGCTGAACCCAAGATTTTTTGCACTGGATGACCAGTTCCGAGGAAGTGCCATCTTTATATTTAAGGCTGAAGCCTTTTAAATCAGGGTCGCGCCTTGCGTGGCAGAGAATGCTGGCCATTCGCAAACTCAAGAGTTGAATCATGAATTCGTGATTTTTCAATTCCAACTCCAGCTTCTTAAGCTTGCCTCGGTGTCCTAAGATGAGTTGGCTCAGTCTGTGCAACTCAGACATGGAAAAGCCTGGTAAGTCTGCGTTGTCAAGGATGTATGCGCCATGCTTGTGAAAGTCGCTGTGCGAGATGCGTGTGCCAATTTCAAGCAGACTGGCCGCCCAATTTAATTTTTTTTCTAGGCGTGCTGCGTTGTCCGTGTCGCAGCTGCTTTTGTCCTGGAGACTTTTGAAGAGTTTCAAGGCTGTTTTTTGAACACGTTCAGCTTGCGCTTTGTCGACTGCGAATCGATTTCCCAGTGCTGTCACCATGGCGCTGCGCAGATCGGTGCTGTGTTCGCGCTGAACCAAATCGTACAAAACGCCATGGCGCAATGCCCCTTGGGCGGCATGCATGGTGTCAATTTTCATGAGGTCAAACAAGGCACATAAAACCGCCAAACCCCCGCCAATGACCGGTTTTCTGTCTTCCTTGACGCCCTCCAAGCGAAGAGCGTCTGCGCGTCCTGCTTTGATCAGTTTTTCTTTTAACCAGTCTAGGCCTTCTCGGGTAATGATGTCCTCTGGCCAGCCAGCAGCGTGCAGTACATCTGACACGGCGCCAATGGTGCCTGAGGAGCCATAGGCCACGTCCCAGGCGGCGTGTGGGTAGAGTGCCAAAGCTTCATCCAGTACTGCTTTTGCAGCAACCTCGGCCCATTCAAATGAACTGGGGCTGAACTGTCCATCGGCGAAATATTTCATGGACCACTTGACGCTGCCAACGCGGTAAGACTCCATGGTTTTGGGTTTGAAGCCTTGACCCAAAATCATCTCGGTGGAACGGCCGCCGATGTCAACAACCAAGCGTTTTTCGTTAGATTGCGGGAGCAGGTTAACGACACCTGCATAGATTAAGCGAGCTTCTTCACGACCAGAAATAACTTCGATGGGAAAGCCGAGCGTTTTTTCTGCTTGCACCAAAAAATCATCCCGATTTTTGGCCTCTCTGAGCGTTTGGGTGGCAACTGCACGAACGTGCTTGGGGGCAAAGCCCGACAATCGCTCTGAAAATCTGGCCAGACATTCCCATCCTCGGACCATGGCCTCATTGGACAGCAGTCGATCGGCGTCGAGTCCGTTGCCTTGCCGAACGGTTTCTTTGAGGTACTCGACACGTCGAATATGACCATCTTCAAAGATGCCAATTTCCAGGCGAAAGCTGTTGGAGCCCAAGTCAATGGCTGCGATGAGTTGTCCGTTTTGCATCTAAGTACTTCAATCCTGCGCCAATATTGCGCGTATCTTTCTGATTTTGTGTCTTATTTTTGTCGATTTGATGACAATGCTCCGATAAATTGTGTCAATCCAAAGACGTTGTCAAATGTTTTGTCCCGAGCGCTTGAATGGGCTTGAAGGCCAAAATGACATGAATTTGTCACAATTGGTCGTTAGATTAAAGAGCGTGATGCAACAAATTGCCAATTAAAGCGGCAGCTTGAAGCACACACCACTCTGAGTATCAACCTCTGAATCAAGGATTCAAAATGTTAAAGATTAAAACTTTGTTAGCAGCATTGGGCCTAGCAGCCGTTGCTGCTACTTCCATGGCGGCTGAATTGACGGGCGCCGGCGCCACATTTCCTTTCCCTATTTATGCCAAATGGGCCGAGGCCTACAAAGCTAAAACAGGCCACAGCATGAACTATCAATCCATTGGTTCTTCTGGTGGCATCAAGCAAATCAAAGCCAAGACCGTTGACTTCGGCGCGACCGACGCCCCCATGTCGGCTGCCGATTTGGACAAAGAAGGTTTGGTTCAATTTCCAGCCATCATTGGTGGCGTGGTGCCCGTGGTGAACATTGAAGGCATCAAGCCAGGCCAGTTGAAGTTGTCAGGCGAGTTGTTGGCCGACGTGTTTGCCGGCGTGATTCCAAAGTGGAACGACAAACGCATTGCCGATCTGAATCCAGGTGTGAGCTTGCCTGATGCCGCCATCACGGTGGTGCACCGTGCAGACGGATCAGGTACCACGGCCGTGTTTACAGATTATTTGGCCAAGGTCAATGCCAACTGGAAATCGACAGTGGGTGCCGGTGCTGCCGTCAAATGGCCTGCTGCTTCGTCAGTGGGTGGCAAGGGCAATGAAGGCGTCGCCGCCAACGTCTCACGCATCAAAAATTCTGTAGGCTATGTTGAGTACGCCTATGCCAAGAAAAACAACATGTCACACATGAACCTTCGCAATCAAGCCGGTCAATTTGTGGCGCCTGATGACGAAACCTTTGCTGCAGCTTCTGCCAGCACAGATTGGTCAAAAATTCCAGGCATGAGCATCTACTTGACCAACGCACCAGGTGCCAAGTCTTGGCCAATTACAGGTGCCTCTTTCATCTTGATGTTCAAAGAGCCTACCAACAAAGCCAACGCTGCCGAAGTGATGAAGTTTTTTGACTTTGCCTTCAAAGACGGCAAAAAAATGGCCACAGACTTGGAGTATGTGCCCATGCCTGATGCAACAACTGACTTCATTCGCAAGAGCGTTTGGAACAAAGTCAACGTGAAGTAACTGAGAGCACCATGAACGACGTAGACAACTTGATGACGCCACACCGCCAAAGCGTTTTGCGCTGGCAGCGGTGGCAAGACTATTTGTTTGAAAAAACCACAATGGCCTTTGCGCTGTCAACGCTGTTGGCACTGACCGGCATCATTGTCTCGTTGTTCATCAGTTCATGGCCAGTGCTCACCACATTTGGTTTTGAATTTTTCTACACAGTTGAGTGGGACATCATCAACTCAAAATTCGGTGGTTTGATTGCCATTTTTGGCACAGTCGCAACGGCCACCATCGCCATTTTGATTGCATTGCCACTGAGTTTTGGCATTGCTGTATTTTTGACTGAGACATGCCCAATGCCATTGCGCCGGCCCTTGGGCACAGCCATTGAGCTGCTGGCGGCCGTGCCGTCCATCATTTACGGCATGTTTGGTTTGTTTGTGTTTGCCCCCTTGTTTGCCGAATATGTTCAACCGGCGTTGGCAAGCACACTGGGACAAATTCCCGGCATTGGCATTTTATTCACTGGTGCCTTCAATGGCATCGGTATTTTGGCTGCAGGTTTGATCTTGGCCATGATGATCTTGCCCTTCATCGCATCTGTCATGCGAGATGTCTTTGAAATTGTCCCGCCCATTTTGAAAGAGTCTGCCTACGGCATCGGTTGCACCACTTGGGAAGTGGTGACCAAAATTGTGTTGCCGTACACCAAAACTGGTGTTGTAGGCGGTGTGATGCTTGGCTTGGGGCGCGCCTTGGGTGAAACCATGGCCGTGACATTTGTCATTGGTAATGCGCACAAGTTGTCACCCTCCTTGTTCTCACCGGGCAACTCAATTGCCTCCACGTTGGCCAACGAGTTTGGTGAAGCCGAGCCTGGGCTGCATTACGCATCCTTGTTTTCGCTGGGGTTGGCCTTGTTCTTGATCACGTTGGTGGTGTTGTCTTTGGCCAAATGGATGTTGATCCGTGCTGAAGCCAAGAAAGGAATGAAAACATGATTGGCATTGTGAACAAAGACCCCTCTATTTACGCACGTCGCAAGCGTGCGAATTTCATCGGCCTGGTGTTGTCCATGTCGGCCATGGCCGTGGGTTTGATTTTCTTGCTCTGGATTTTGGCTATTTTGATGGTCAAAGGCTTCTCAGCATTGAGTTTTGCCATGTTGACCCAAAGCACGCCTGCACCAGGTTCTGAGGGCGGCGGATTGGCGAACGCCATTGTGGGCAGCTTGATGATTGTGGTGTCATGCGCGTTGCTCAGCACGCCCATTGGTGTGCTGGCTGGAGTTTACTTGTCGGAATACGGCGATCGCAGCAAAATGGCCTCCATCACCCGGTTCGTCAATGACATCATGTTGTCGGCCCCCTCCATTGTCATTGGCCTTTTTGTGTACGCGCTGGTGGTTGTGCCATCTAAGCATTTTTCTGGCTGGGCTGGCACCATTGCACTCTCTCTCATTGCAATCCCTGTGGTGGTTCGCACCACAGAGAACATGCTCAAACTGGTGCCCGTGAGTTTGCGCGAAGCTGCATTTGCATTGGGTGCGCCAAAGTGGAAGGTTTCAACGTCTGTTGTACTGAAGGCGGCCCAAAGCGGTGTGATGACCGGCCTTTTATTGGCGCTGGCCCGTGTCAGTGGCGAAACTGCACCTTTGTTGTTTACTGCGCTTAACAACCAGTTCTTCTCTGCCGACATGAACAAACCCATGGCCAACCTGCCAGTGGTCATCTTTCAATTTGCCATGAGCCCTTATGAAAACTGGGTCAGCTTGGCGTGGGGTGGTGCATTGTTGATCACTCTCACCGTCTTGACGCTCAACATCATTGCGCGCGTGGTTTTCCGCGAAAAAGTTGCAGCTTAAACATTCAACACCTCCATCAACATGAATACATTGCCTGCCACCAAAGAAACTATCCTTGAAGTTCGTAACCTGAACTTTTATTACGGTGCGTTTCAAGGTCTCAAAAATATCAATTTAGACATCCAGAAAAATACCGTCACAGCATTCATCGGACCATCTGGTTGCGGTAAGTCGACTTTGCTGCGTACCCTCAACCGCATGTATGACCTTTATCCTGGTCAACGTGCAGAGGGCGAGATTAATTTTGGTGGAGAGAACATTCTCAATCCCAAGCAAGATCTGAACTTGTTGCGTTCACGCATCGGCATGGTCTTCCAAAAACCAACGCCATTTCCAATGTCCATTTACGACAACATTGCCTTCGGTGTTCGTTTGTACGAAAACCTATCGCGCAGTGACATGGACGATCGGGTCGAGTGGGCGTTGCAAAAAGCGGCCATTTGGGGCGAAGTCAAAAATAAATTGAACCAAAGTGGCTTGTCTTTGTCGGGCGGGCAGCAGCAGCGTTTGTGCATTGCACGCGGTATTGCGGTGAAGCCATCCATTTTGTTACTGGACGAGCCAACCTCCGCGCTAGACCCCATCTCAACTGGCAAGGTTGAAGAGCTGGTTCATACTTTGAAGAGTGAATACACCGTGGTCATCGTGACGCACAACATGCAGCAAGCAGCACGTGTTTCCGATTACACCGCCTATATGTACTTGGGTGAATTGATGGAATTTGGCGAGACCGATCAAATTTTCATGAAACCTGTTCGCCAAGAGACCGAAGACTACATCACTGGCCGATTCGGCTAATCAGGAGAAAGAAATCATGGACAAGCATATTTCAAGTCAATTTGATGCCGAATTGGGCAGTGTTTCAACGCGTGTTTTGGAGCTGGGCGGTTTGGTTGAATCGCAAATTCGCCATGCGGTTTATTCATTGTCACAGTTCAACAGCGAAGTTGCCGATCAAGTGATTGCAACCGAAGCGCAAGTCAATTCAATGGAAGTTGAGATTGACCGCGATCTGTCCTCAATCATTGCGCGTCGTCAGCCTACAGCGCGCGATCTGCGTTTGTTGATCGCCATCTCCAAAATCACGGCCAACCTGGAGCGTGCGGGCGACGAGTCTGAGAAGATTGCACGCATGGTCAAATCCATCATTACCACGGGCAACGCGCGCTCATTGCCTTCTTCGGAATTGCGCATTGCTTCCGATTTGGCGTCTGGCTTGCTGCGCAAAGCGCTCGATGCCTTTGCCCGCTTAGACGTCACTGAAGCTGTTTCGATCCTGAAAGAGGACGATTTGATTGACGCTGAATTCGATGGCTTTGTGCGCAAGCTTGTGACTTACATGATGGAAGATCCGCGCACCATCTCTGCCAGTTTGGACTTGTTGTTTGTGGCCAAAGCCATTGAGCGCATTGGCGACCATGCCAAAAACATTGCTGAATTCATCATCTATGTTGTCAAGGGTGCCGATGTACGGCACATTGCCTTGGCCGATGTGGAGTCTGCAGTTAAATGAGAAGCCTGCCACGCATTCTCATTGTGGAAGATGAACCTGCAATTGCCGAGTTAATTGCAGTGAACTTGCGCCACAATGGGTTTCAACCAATATGGGCGATGGATGGGGAAACTGCGCAAAAAGAACTGGACGATGTGCTACCAGACGTCATTTTGTTGGATTGGATGCTGCCCAAAGAAAGTGGTTTGTCCTTGGCCAAAAAGTGGCGTTCAGACAAACGCTCGCAATCAGTTCCAATTTTGATGCTCACGGCCAGAAGCGATGAAGTCGACCGTGTAGCGGGCTTGGACGCCGGTGCGGACGATTACATCGTCAAACCATTTTCTACCAAAGAATTGCTGGCAAGAATTCGTGCCGTCCTCAGAAGACGGGCGCCTGATCAATCAGCCGGGCGCATTCAATTGGGCGATTTGGTATTGGATGCTGATACACACCGTGTCAGCTTTCAGGCCCAAGCGCTCAAATTGGGCCCCACTGAATTTAAGCTGCTGCAGTATTTCATGACGCACAAAGAGCGAGTGCACAGCCGTGGCCAGCTGCTTGACCGGGTATGGGGTGACCACGTTTTCATTGAAGAGCGCACGGTCGATGTCCACGTCAAACGCTTGCGCGAAGCACTGGGTGCAGCTGGCTGCATGGTTGAAACAGTTCGCGGGGCAGGTTATCGCTTCACGGACAATCGGCAAGCGTCGCAGTCTGCTGCTTAAGTTACGAGCAACCCATCGATATGTTTTCTAGAACCCTCGGTTTGGTTTTTGGCATGGCCGTTGCCTCGGCCACCGGCTTCTGGCTTGACGGGCCACAGGGGCTGTTGGCGGGCGCCTTGATTGTGTGTGTTTACACGCTCTTGAAAGATCTGTGGAAGGGCCAAAAATTGGCCAATTGGTTGCGCCACAACAATGTGCAAGAGCCGCCGGAAATGGGGGGGATTTGGGGCGATCTCATCGACCGCATGAAACGCATTCTCAATGAACAGCGCAAACAAACCAAACTTGAACAGCAAAGATTGCAAGATTTTTTGTTGGCCATCCAGGCTTCACCCAACGGTGTGGTGCTGCTAGATCCTGAAGGCAGAATCGAGTGGTGCAATCAAACCGCTGCGCTGCACTTGGGCATGGATGCCAAAAGGGACCTGATGCAACACGTGGTGCACTTGGTCCGTGATCCTGTCTTCAAAAAATACCTCAGCACAGATGTTCACGAAGGCGAGGTGATCATCGATGGTCGCAACGCATCGCTGCAACACACGGTCAAGTTATCTGTTCAGTTGCACAATTATGGAGAAAACAGGCAGCTGCTGTTGACGCGTGACGTGACAGCCGTGGCGCATGCCGATGCCATGCGGCGCGACTTCGTGGCCAATGTTTCGCATGAAATCAGAACGCCATTGACCGTGATGAGCGGGTTCATAGAAACATTGCAGAACTTGCCCTTGAATGAACAAGAGCGTGAGCAATACTTGGGGTTGATGTCGACGCAAGCATTGCGAATGCAGGAACTGGTGAATGATTTATTGATCTTGTCGCAGCTAGAGGGAAGCAGCTTGCCATCAAGCAGCGATCCCGTTTTGCTAAGCAATTTGATGGGGGCCATTGAATCAGAGGCACGCGGCTTGTCAGCCTCGCAACATGTGTCGGACGATGAGCCTCAAGTGTTGCATTTTGAAGCGCCTGAGGGCGTTCAAATTTTGGGCGTTGCAAAGGAGTTGCACAGTGCCGTTTCAAATCTTGTGAACAACGCTGTTCGTTATACACCAGCAGGTGGCTTGATCACAGCACTGTGGACGGTGTTGCCGGATCAAAGAATTCAGTTCAGTGTGGTGGACACTGGCCCAGGCATTGCTTCAGAACATCTCCCCCGTCTGACCGAACGGTTTTACAGAGTTGACAGAAGTCGATCACGTGAGTCGGGTGGTACTGGATTGGGCTTGTCCATTGCCAAGCATGTGATGCAGCGACACGGTGGTGAACTGAAAATTGAAAGTGAACTTGGCAAGGGTTCGCGTTTTGTGTTGGTGTTTCCTGCTTCGCGCGTTGTCTTGTAAATTTATTATTTGCGTCATAAATATTTAACTTGAGTTGGACATAGTGCACCTATAGATTTTTTTATAGGAGCTTGACATGCCAATCAATGACGATATCGACTGCAACAATTCTTCCAACGTTCACTTCCAAGACGTACTCACGCAGGCCTTGAAAGATTCCTCTCGCCGCAACATTTTGCGAGGTGGCATGGGCCTTGCCGCCATGTTTGCATTGCCAATGCTGCCTGGCTGTGGTGGTTTGACAACCCCAGCGCTCAGTGAGTTGCCCAGCTCATCCTTGCTGGGTTTCAATGCCGTTACCAAAAGCATTTTGGACCAAGTGCTTGTGCCTGCTGGCTATAGCGTCAAAGTGTTGCACGCCACCGGTGATCGTTTGACCAGCAATGTGACGCAGTTCTCGGGTCAAGGTTTGGAAACCGATGACTGGAATGAGCGCATTGGCGATCACCACGATGGCATGGACATTTTCTACATCGACGCCAATGGCCGTTACAGCACCAAAGCCACAGCCCGTGCTGTGTTGGCGGTGAATCACGAGAGTTCTGCTGACTCTCATTTCTTGCATCCCAAAGGCCAGACTTCTGACGGCGTGAATGGCAAGAAATTTTCACAATTTGGCGACTGGGATACCAAAGCACGCCCGGGTTTGGAAGTTCTGAAAGAAATCAATTTGCACGGCATTTCTGTTGCCGAAATTTCGTTGGATGCATCTGGCAAGCCTACGGGCTACATCACGGATTCGGCTTTGAATCGTCGCATCACGCCGCAAACCGTGGTGGATGTTCAAGGGCCTGCCGCCCATCTGAGTTCTATTCGAAGCATGTTTGTCACACGTTTTGACACCAGCGGCGCTACCTCCCGCGGCACTTTGAACAATTGCGGGCACGGCTTGACACCATGGGGCACTTATTTGGGCTGTGAAGAAAACTGGGCCGCATACTGGAACATGCCAGCTGGCGCGGCCTTGCCTGAGGCCAAAATCATTGCGTCACGCAAGCGTTACGGCGTTAGCAGTGTGGCCCTGTCTAGCACCGCCACCACGGGTTCTGGCCAAGGTTGGTACACCCCCACAGACATGGATGACACAGACTTTCGCTTTTCCCGCTGGAACGTGGCGGCAGTGGGCGCCAGTGCAGCCGCAGACTTCCGCCAAGAGCCACAGACCTTTGGCTACATTTTGGAAGTTGATCCTTTGAATCCAACAGCACGCCCCGCTAAGCGCACTGCACTGGGTCGTTTTGCGCATGAGGCGGCTGTGTGCGGAATTCCTGTGGTGGGCAAACCACTGGCGTTTTACATGGGTTGCGATAGCCGCAATGAATACATCTACAAGTTTGTCTCTGCCGCCAACTGGGATGCAGCTGACATTGGTGGTGGCATGGCTGCGGGCAACAAATACTTGAACGAAGGCAAACTGTATGTGGCCAAGTTCAGCAGCACAGGCGCAGGCGAGTGGGTTGAACTGAACATCAGCAATCCCTTGATCACTTCTTATGCGGGTGCCGCTGGTTTTACGTTCACCAATCAAGCAGAGATTTATGTTCACACACGTTTGGCCGCTGATGCTGTTGGCGCAACCAAGATGGACCGTCCAGAGTGGGGCGCCGTCAACCCGGCGAATGGTGAAATTTATTTTGCGCTGACCAACAACAGTGCCGCAAACCGCACACCTGCTACCGCCGATGGTGCAAACCCACGTTCTTACAACGATGCCGATGGCAAAAAAGGTTCTGGTAACCCCAACGGCCACATCATTCGATTCAAAGAGCAAGACAATTCAAGCACTGCGCTTGGTTTCAAGTGGGACATTTATGTGTTTGGCGCTGAAGAAGACATGCCCGCCAATGTGAACTTGTCTAAATTGACTGCCAACAACAGCTTCTCTTCGCCCGATGGTTTGTGGTTCAGCAAGAGCACCGGCATCTGCTGGATTCAAACCGACGATGGTGCCTTCACAGACGAAACCAACTGCATGCTGTTGGCTTCTGTGCCGGGTTCTGTCGGCGACGGCGGAGAGTTCTATGTAGACAACGAACTGACCGCTGGTACTTCGACCTCCAAAGGCGTGACCAAAACATTCATTGGTGGCGTGCTGGGTGAGTCGCGTTTGCGTCGATTCTTGGTAGCCCCCAAAGGCGCAGAAGTGACGGGATTGACTGAAACAGCCGATGGCAAAACCCTGTTTGTGAACATTCAGCATCCGGGTGAAAACACGCCTGCTTGGGGTACTTCTGCTGCTTTGACTGTTGAAAGCACATGGCCAGGCAATGGTGGCGGCATGAGTGCCGCTTATGGACCATTGGGTCGCCCACGTTCAGCGACGTTGGTCATTACCAAAAATGATGGCGGCAAAATCGGCTTGTAAATCGACACATTCCGTCGGTATCATCTAAGGTGAGCGGTCTATTGAACCGCTCACCTTTTTTTATGCTGACAACTGAATTTGCACCTACCGGCACCTTGCGTGCAGCGATCAACTTAGGAAACCCCATTTTGGCCAACGCAGATGCCAATGGCCAGCCCTATGGCGTTTCAATTGATTTGGCCACTGAACTTGCCAAGCGTTTGGGTTTACCGCTTAAATTGGTGGTTTTTGATGCCGCAGGCAAATCGGTGGATGCCGTGACAAACGGAGTTGCAGACTTTGGATTTTTTGCAATCGACCCCGTGCGCGGTCAAGGCATTGCATTCACCGCACCCTATGTGCTCATTGAAGGCAGCTATTTGGTGTCGAAGGATTCGCCCCTGACGCGCAATGATGAGGTCGACGCAAGTGGCACCCGAATCGCAGTAGGCAAGGGCAGTGCATACGACTTGTACCTCACGCGTGAAATCAAACATGCCCAAATTCTGCGGGCACCCACATCGCCCACAACCGTCGATTTTTTTGTTTCAGAAAATTTGGAGGTGGCCGCTGGTGTGAAGCAACAACTTGAGATGGACGCCCAGCGCCTGCCCAACTTGCGTTTATTGCCCGGCCGCTTCATGGTCATTGAGCAAGCCATGGGCTTGCCCAAAACACGCAGCACAGAAGCGCAAGCTTATTTGAAGCACTTCGTAGAGGACGTGAAGGTCTCTGGTTTTGTGGCGCAATCTTTGGCGCGACACAACATAGGGGGTGCCGCTGTAGCACCCGCGCATTCACTCTAAATACGTCGCGCGAAGCTTTAGCAAAGCCGCAGCCGACAGCCCCAATTTCTGTTGAAGGTAATTGGGCATGCCGCCGTGGTCTTCTTGAATGACATCCAGCGATGCTTTCAAAAAGCTCTCTTGCACTTCCCAGACAATTTTCAGCACATCAGGCGACAGTGTGGTGTTGCCCGTGCTGTTTCGTTTGTACAGTTGGTTGGTGAGTAAATAGTCTTGCCATATGTCCGCCTCTGAAACGCCCAATGCCGACAAAATGAGGGCAGCGGCCAGGCCTGTCCGGTCTTTGCCTGCCGTGCAGTGAAAGAGCAGAGGCTCTGGTGTTTCGAGCATGTGGTCAAACAATTGCGCAAACCGATGCGAGTCGGCTCGCACAAAATCGCGGTAGGTGGTCTGCATCGCGTCAAGTGCATCGGCCGCCGTTAAAGGCTTGCCTGTGAGGTGCTGTGCTTGTAAGCGTTGAACCACAGTCGGCTCGATGCTAAGGCTGTGTCGTTCAATCGATGGCCACGCATACGATTGCGCCTGGCTTTCGTGCACACCTCTAAAGTCAAATGCACGCCTGACGTCCAATTTGTGAAGCTGTTCTAAATCGGCTGTGTTCAAAGCAGCCAAGTGGTCGGACCGAAAAATTTTTCGCCATTTGACGGGGCGACCCTCGTGGCCTGCATATCCACCAATGTCTCGAAAATTGGAAGCGCCATTCAAACGGATGTGCCGTTGCGCGATGTCGTGAGGGCTGTAAGTCAACATGCTTTGGATGTTAGCGTGATCGGCACCCTGAACCCGTCATACAGCGTTGCAATTGAGGGTTTACCCTTGGCTTGCAATGGAGGGCGGTTGCCAGATGGTTCGTGAGGTATTCTCCCGTGGACATCAGGCATGCTGTGCACCCCATCCAAAGAGAATCGAGAAAGTTGATCATGAGTGACAACGGTATTTTGAAGATTGAATCTATGAAGCAGCGCTGCTCACCAGAAGAGTGGCAAGCGCGTGTCGATTTGGCCGCTTGTTATCGGCTGGTCGACATCTACGGCATGTCCGACATGATGGCCAATCACGTGTCGTGTAGCGTTCCTGGAGAGCATGGTGCTTTCTTGATCAACGCCTACGGCATGATGTACGAAGAAATCACAGCATCGAGTCTGATCAAAATTGACATTCACGGCAACATTTTGGACAAACCCGATTTTGGTGACCTCAACTACGGCATCAACAAAGCGGGTTATGTGATTCACAGTGCCATTCACGAAGCCAGGCCTGAAGTTAAATGCGTCATCCACACCCACAGTTGGGCATCCATGGCGGTGTCTTCCTTGGAGTGTGGCTTGTTGCCACTGACCCAAACTTCGATGCGGTTTCTCAAAATTGCTTATCACGACTATCAAGGCGTGGTGCTCAACAATGAAGAGAAGGCCTCTTTGCTTGCCGACTTGGGTCAGGGTGAAGCCTTGATTCTTCGCAACCATGGCGCGCTAACGGTTGGCAAGAGTGTGGGTGAAGCTTTCAACTGGATGCATCGTTTGGAGTTGTCGTGTCAATCGCAGTTGGCCGCCATGGCCTGCAATACACCCTTCACCAAAGTGTCGAAAAGTGTGTTGGAAGAAACTTGGAACAACTACCAGCCCAGCACACGCAGGCCCTACGGCCTGATGGAATGGCCGGCATTGCTGCGCAAACTCGATCGCATGGACCCCAGTTACAAGACTTGATTCAGCGTTGTATGACGGCCAACATGGCGATGTGATTTGTATGAAAATTTTGATGTCAGACTTGGCCCTTCAAAGCTTGCGCTCGCAGATTGACGCGGCATTGCCCGGCCGTGTTGTTGAATGTGTCAGCTTTGAAGACGCCATCGCATCGGGCCGTCGAGATTTCGATGCCGCCATTGTCTCGCGAGATGTCACGGGTCTCTCTACCAAACACGAGTTGGCGCCTAGCTTGAAGGCGTGTTACCAAGTTCTGGAAGAATCAGCGCAATTGCGTTGGGTTCACATTCACTCGGCTGGTGCCGATCGTGATGTCTATGTGCGGCTCAAAGCCAAAGGCGTACAGATTGCCACATCATCAGGCGCCAATGCCGAGGTGGTTGCGCAAACGGCATTGGCCGGCCTGCTGGCTTTGTCTCGCAAATTTCCGCAACTTGTACATGCCATGCAAGAACGCAAGTGGGCGCCCTTGCTGGGCGGAGAATTGCCTAAGGACTTGGCTGGGCAACATGTGGTGCTGGTGGGGTGGGGTCCCATTGCGCAGCGTTTGGCGCA
>ERZ1034363.153-NODE-153-length-48491-cov-7.135312_pt1 | contig 48491 bp, 45 predicted proteins | sample MGYA00520616_ERZ1034363 | MGnify/ENA primary metagenome ERZ1034363 (study PRJEB33736, sample SAMEA104284506) | Azolla filiculoides | biome: Urban; feature: Water surface; material: Ditch water | place: Netherlands | collected 2015-10-28 | depth 0-0.1 m ...
AGTGAAGACCCAGGCATGAGCCCGGCTGAACTGTGGTGTAACGAAGCGCAAGAACGTTACGTGCTGGCTATTGCTGCCAAAGATATTGAACGTTTTGCGGCCCTCTGCGAACGCGAGCGTTGCCCCTTTGCCGTTGTAGGTACAGCGACTGCTGAAGGCCAATTGATTGTGAGTGATAGTCTGTTTAACAACCATGCCGTCGATATGTCGATGCATGCCTTGTTGGGTAAACCGCCTCGCATGACGCGTGACGTGACCCATACAGCAGAGCAGGCCGCCGTCCTGGATGCCGATGCAATCGAATTGAAAGAAGCGGCGTATCGTGTGATGCGTCTGCCGTCCGTCGCTGATAAATCATTCCTGATCACCATTGGTGACCGCAGCGTGGGTGGGTTAACCGCCAGGGACCAGATGGTGGGTCCATGGCAAGTACCCGTGGCCGACGTCGCTGTTACGGCGATGGGTTACAACACCCGCCTGGGTGAAGCTTATGCCATGGGTGAGCGCACGCCGGTGGCCGTCCTCGATGCGCCTGCCTCTGGTCGTATGGCGGTTGGCGAGGCGCTGACTAATCTGGCGGCTGCGCGTGTTGCCACGATGGCGGATATCAAACTGTCGGCCAACTGGATGGCGGCTGCTGGCGCGCCGGGAGAGGATGCGCGTCTGTTTGATACCGTTAAGGCCGTCTCTGATTTGTGTCAGGCGATTGATGTTGCGATTCCCGTGGGCAAGGATTCACTCTCGATGCGTACGCGCTGGGATGAGAACGGGAAGCCACAGGAAGTGGTGTCACCGCTTTCACTGATTGTTACTGCTTTTGCCCGTGTGCCGGATATCGCCAAGACGCTCACACCCGAATTGAATCGTGATGAAGCAGATACCGAACTGGTTCTGATTGATCTGGGTAATGGTAAGAACCGCTTGGGCGGTTCAGCGCTAGCGCAAGTGTTTGATGCTACCGGTGATGACGCGCCGGATGTGGATGATCCGCAGCAATTGAAGGCTTTCTATGCGGCCGTTCAGTCGCTAAACGAAGATGGCCTGCTGTTGGCCTATCATGACCGTTCGGATGGTGGCCTATTTGCGGCTGCAGCGGAAATGGCGTTTGCCTCACGTTGTGGCGTGACATTGAATGCCGACATTCTTTGCTACGACCCGATGGATCAGGACGTCGATTACGACAAGAAGCCCGGCATTCTGCAAGGCCGTCGAAATGAGCGCTTGTTGCGCGTATTGTTTAGTGAAGAGTTAGGGGCGCTGCTGCAGGTGCGACGTACGGATCGTGAAGCCGTGATGGCACGTCTGCGTACCCATGGCCTGTCGCGTTTCTCGGAAGTGGTGGGTTACCCGAACCAGACGGATGAGATTCGTGTTTCACATCTAGGTAAAACTGTTCTGGCCGAATCGCGTATTGAACTACAACGCGCCTGGTCCGAAACCTCTTTCCGCATCCAGTCGCTACGTGACAACCCGGATTGTGCCCAGGCCGAATACGACCGTATTCTGGACACTAAGGATCGTGGGCTGTTTGCTGCACTGTCGTTTGATCCTTCAGACAATGTGGCTGCGCCATTTATCAATAGTGGTGCGCGCCCACGTGTGGCCATTCTGCGGGAGCAGGGTGTTAATGGCCAGGTAGAAATGGCTGCGGCTTTTGATCGTGCCGGCTTTACCGCCATTGATGTCCACATGAGCGACCTTCTCACCGGACGCGTCACTCTGGATAAGTTTGCGGGTCTAGCTGCTTGTGGTGGTTTCTCGTACGGAGACGTACTGGGTGCTGGTCAGGGTTGGGCACGTACCATCTTGTTCAACGAACGTCTGCGTGAAGGCTTTGCTGGTTTCTTCCAGCGTACTGACACGTTTGCGCTTGGTGTCTGTAATGGCTGCCAGATGATGAGCACCTTGCAGGATCTGATTCCGGGCGCGGACCATTGGCCACGTTTTGTGCGTAACCTGAGCGAGCAGTTTGAAGCCCGTCTGGTGATGGCCGAAGTGCCGAACTCGCCATCACTATTTATGGCGGGCATGCAAGGTAGCAAGTTGCCGGTGATCGTCTCTCATGGTGAAGGCCGTGCCAAGTTTGCTAGTGCTGCCGATCTTTCGAAGGTGCCTGTGGCGCTGCGTTATATCGATAGCCAAGGTGCGCCAACGGAACAGTACCCATTTAACCCGAATGGTTCACCGCAGGGTGTGGCTGGTGTGACCACGCCGGATGGCCGCTTTACGGTGATGATGCCGCATCCGGAACGTACATTCCGTACCTTGCAAATGTCCTGGTATCCGGGGCAGTTTAATGAGGTCTGGGGCGAGGATGGTCCGTGGTTGCGTATGTTCCGCAATGCACGCAAATCATTGGGCTGATTCGACATCCGCTTAAACAGAAACGGGAGGCCTAGGCCTCCCGTTCTTTTTGCGGCAGATATCCGGCTTACTGGATCTTGGCGCTTTGGCGTTGCTTAGCCAGATCTTGCTGGAACTCTTGTTCCTGAATGGCCTGGCTCAACTGGCCCTTGACCTGATCGAACGGAGGCGGTGTTAGCGGACGACGGTCCTCAACCAGAATCACATGCCAGCCGAAATCGGTCTTAACCGGTTCAGTCGTGTATTTGCCCTTGCCCAGTTTGGTCATTGCATCGCCGAATGGCTTAACAAAGTTGGTTGGCGCACTCCAGCCTAGATCGCCGCCGTTATCTTTCGAACCGGGATCGGTAGAGTTCTTCTTGGCCAGAGATTCGAAGCTATCGCCAGAGTTCAGCTTGCTGATGACGTCTTTGGCTTGAGCTTCGCTCGGCACCAGAATGTGACGTGTCTTAAATTCTTCCTTGCCGAGGCCAGCATTGATCTGGGCATAGGCTTGCTTGAGTTGCGCTTCGGTGACTGGATGCTTTTGTGCATAGTTCGCCATGTACGCACGGATGAGTACATTTTGCTCAGCCAGCTTCATAGCGGCTTGGATATCACTCTGGCTACCAATGCCAGCCTTCTTGGCATCTTGCAGAATCAGTTCGCGCTGGATCAGCTCTTCACGAACAGCGTTGCGCAGTTCAGGACCATCCTTAGCACCTTGGGATACACGCTCGCTGACCAGCAGATTGGCCAGTGACTGTGGAATGGCAGTGCCATTAACGGTTGCTACGGCAGCCGGCGCTGCATAAACCGGTGCTGCCGACAGCAAGGCAGCAGAAATCAGGGCAGAAACCAGGGTTGAGGTGCGCAGTGCTTTCAAAGTCATGTTCGATTCCAAGGTATCAGGGTGCATTACTCCATATGAGCAATGCCAATCTAGGAAGCATAAAGGCTGGCCGCGTTCTTGGCTAGTCTTTTTGCCTATTTGCGGCTTGTTTAGGATTTAGGCCGGTAGCACCTTTTTAAAAGGGCGTACCTGAACACTGCCGTATACGCCGGCAGCCACATAAGGGTCGGCATCTGCCCAGGCCTTGGCATCAGCCAGGCTGGCGAATTCTGCCACAATGGCGCTGCCGGTAAAGCCAGCAGGGCCCGGATCTGGCGAATCGACTGCCGGGAAGGGGCCAGCCAGGACGAGACGGCCTTCAGCCTGTAGGGCCTGGAGGCGGGCAACGTGCTCCGGACGAACCGAAAGACGTTTTTCGAGGGAGTTTGGCGTATCTTCGCCGACGATAAGGTAAAGCATTAGTGTGTTCCTTCCTTGGGGAGATGTTTGGCCATGTAAAGGCCTTGGGCCAATACAAAGAGCAGCATGAGGCCCATGCCACCGAACAGCTTAAAACTTACCCAGGTGTCGGTGTCAAAGTTGTAGGCAACGGCCAGGTTAAGGCCGCCCATGAATGCAAAGAAGATAATCCACAGCGTGTTCAGCCGGGACCACATGGCGGCCGGCAGCTCAACCTGATGCCCCATCATCGAGCGCACCAGATTTTTTTTCATGAACTGGTTTGAAACCAGAAAGACTACCGCAAAGAGCCAGTACAGAATTGTTGGCTTCCATTTAATAAAGGTTTCGTCATGCAGCCAGATGGTGGCACCACCGAAAACCACAATAAGCCCGAGGCTTACCCACTGCATGGGGTCAACTTTCTTGGTTTTGAGCCAGGTCCAACCGATCAATAGCGCGGTAGCAACTATCGCGACACCGGTGGCGACATAAATGTCGGCGACCTTGAACGCTACAAAGAAAAGAAGGATGGGGAGTAGATCAAAAAGAATTTTCATGGGGGGATTATTGCGGGAGAGAGAGGTGGCTGGCAAGCGAAGCCGCCGTTGCGGCCGGTTCATACGGCAGAATACCCAGGCAGGGCGCCTGAATGGAGGTCTTTAATGTTTGGAGGTTCTCGTCAAGGGCAAGAAACTCTGGGTCCACGCGGTTTCCGATCCAGCCGGCCAAACGCAGACCTTCCTGTTTGATCGCTGCCGCTGTTAACAAAGCATGATTTAGGCATCCCAGTTTAAGGCCAATAACTAGAATGACCGGGATATCCAATGCGCGAATCAGATCGGGTTGCGTTAACGAATCGGACAGCGGGGCATATAGACCGCCAACGCCCTCAACCAGAACCAAGTCGGCTACTACATTTGCTTTGTGGAATGCGGTCAGTATCGGTTCCAGGGTGATTTCAACCCCGGTGTGTTTTGCTGCTATATGTGGGGCGATGGGTTCCTTGAAAAGCCAGGGGTTGACCGTGCGTTCCGGTAGAACAACATTGCTGGCGGCCAGAATCCGGACGACATCATCATTGCGGCCATTGGCATCTGTGCCAGCGGCAACGGGCTTTAAGCCAGCCGACCGCAAGCCTTGTTTTGCAGCGGTGGCTAACAGCGCACAGGTCGCATGGGTCTTGCCGATTTCAGTATCGGTCCCCGTGATGAAATAGCATTGGGCCATAGTTGCGTTAGTAGACTTTGCGGGCGTGAATCGTGAGCACATCATATGTCAGCGGCAAGCCACGTGGTGTTCGCATGCGTTCATAGGCGGCAATCAGTGCCGAACGAGTTTGCCGGTTAAATGCAGGCGTGCTGGATTTTGGCAGGTGATTAGCCCCGACGCCGCGGATCGAATAACGCAGTGCTTTGAAATCCTTGTGCCAGGTAGTTATCTGATTGACGGTAGTGCTGAGGATTGTGGTGCCGGCTGAGCAAATGGCGGATTCAATAACTGTAGGCGTAGCGCATGGCAACAAATGCAGATCCGGGTTGATGCCAATTTCAGCGAGGCTATGGGCCAGTTCCTTGAAGGTGCCATGGACCAGCGTGGTGATAAACAGTTCACCGCCTGGGCGTAGCGTTCGAACTGCTTCACGTGCAGCCGAGTGTGCATCGCACCATTGCCAGGCCAAACTGGACAGATAGACATCGATGGATGCAGTGGCGAGTGGCAGGTGTTGAAGGTCGGCACTTAGACGGGCGGCATGTAAATCACCGGGCAACTGTTGCAACATGCGCTCCGCAAAATCTAGCGCAATAAAACGTGCATCTTTATATGCCGGAATTAAGTGGTCCAGACAGTAACCGGTGCCACAACCAGCGTCGAGCAGTGTGCCTGAAAAATCACTGGGCAGTTCCTGATCGACCAGCGAGGTCAGCGCATGCGCCACTTGCTGTTGCAGAGTGGCTTCGGTTATATAGGTTGCAGCGGCGCGGTTAAAACTCTGGCGTACTGGATTCATGACCAGGCTCATGAGGCGCTCGCAATATGGGTGCGAAGTGCTTGCCCGATTTCAGCGGCATGCGTTAGCGGTAAGGCATGACTTGCTGCTGTAACTGTATATAAGTTGCCATGCAGAGCGGTTTGTAACCATTGGGCTGCAGCAATAGGCACAACAGCATCTGAATCACCGTGAATGATCAGGAGCGGGCATGAGAGTGCTTGAGTGCAGGCGCTTCTTGAATCAATCGATCGCAAGAAGTTCAGTCCACTGGCTAATCGGCTGGTATTAGGTTCTGTATGCGCAAGCAGTGAATCGGCCAGTGCCCGATCTTTGCTCGCTTGAGGATCGCCATGACGGATGAGCAATCCAAATCGCTTGAGGAGGGCAGCAGCATCGTTTGCCAGACGGTTGTCAAAATCATCGAGCAATGTATTCGGTTGTCCATGTGGCCAATCTGCCTGATTCATAAAGCAGGGTGTGGCGCTGATCAGCGCCAGTGATTTAACCCGATCAGGATAGCGAAGAGCAAAGGCCAGTGCCATTTCACCACCCAGTGACCAACCGATCAGATGCGATTCATGCGGCAGATCATAGGCAAGTTGTGCAAGCGTAGTCTCTAGGGTGCTGCCGGGTATCAGCGGTAGTTCAGGGGTGAGGATGGGATGATCCATCCCGTTTTGAACGAGCGCATCAGTGATGCCTTGGCAGACAGTGGGACGAAACCCCCAGCCATGGAGTAGAACGATCGCTGTGGGGTGAGTCATGCGCAGGCGAGTCCGATTGCGTTCACCAAGCCTTGAACGTGTGCTGGTGTGTGCGCGGCAGAAAGTGAAATGCGCAGACGTGCAGCGCCTGCGGGTACTGTCGGTGGCCGGATTGCCGGCACCCAGAAACCTTGATCCAGCAGAGACGAAGCAATATGCAAGGTCGTTTCGTTGTCGCCAATGATGAGTGCCTGAATACCGGTACGCGATGGCAGTAGGGTGTAGGGTAAATTGAGCGCAGTAATGCCGCTACGGAAGGTGCGAATGTTGTTTTGCAATCGGCTGCGCAATTCATCGCCGTGAAGGATGCGCTCAAATGAGGCCAGCAATGCACCGGCAATCATTGGGCTCGCGCCGGTTGTGTAGATGTAGCTGCGGGCTCGTTGAATAAGCCATTCGACCAGATCTTTGCTGCCAGCCACAAAGGCACCAGAGACACCGGCAGCTTTGCCTAGGGTGCCAACCATCACCAGGTTCGGATGTGGCTTGAGTCCAGCGTCGGCAATGCTGCCTCGCCCTTGTGGGCCGAGTACGCCTAGGCCATGTGCGTCATCGACGATAAGCCAGGCATCGTATTGCAGGGCGAGTGCCATGAGCGCCTCTAGTGGTGCCTCGTCACCATCCATGCTGAAAACACTGTCCGTGACAATTAAACGTGTGCTACCACTGGCTACCGGCGTGTTCGCGAGTTTGCTGGCCAGATCTTCGATATCTGCATGCTGGTAACGGACATGTTGTGCCCGCGAAAGGAGGGCGCCATCAATCAGCGAAGCGTGATTGATACGATCGGCGAAAATGACGTCGTGTCGATCAGCCAGGGCGGTAAGTACGCCCAGGTTAGCCAAGAAGCCAGAGGGGAAGAACACAGCGGCTTCACGTTGGGCAAATTCGGCGCAGGTTCGTTCGAGGGTTTCGAAAATGCCCAAGCGTCCGCTCACCAGTTTTGAGGCGCCGGCACCAACACCCCATGCTTCAATGGCTTCAGTCGCACCATTTTTAAGCGCAGCATCATTGGCCAAACCGAGATAGTCGTTGCTGGCGAAAGCGATTAATTTGCGTCCGTTCAGCAGCATTTCCGGGCCGCACGGATTGCCGGGTGTTTTGCGTTCACGCTTAAGGAAGCCTGCTTCCAGTTTAGCTAGCGCTGCGGATAGATCACCAGGTTTCATAAAAATCAGGCCAGCGTCGCGTTCAGCGCCGCTAACATTTGTTCGGACAACCACTGAGCATCAATCTCGTTGAGTACATATGGCGGCATGAGGTACACCGTTTTGCCAATCGGGCGGACGAGAATGCCACGCGCCATCGCAGCGGCAAAGTAACGCCGGCTAAAGTCTGCGTGTGGGTTATCTACATCCATTGCCCAGATCATGCCGGTATTGCGGAAGTGATTCACAGACGGGTGATTGGCCAACGGTTGCAATGCGGCGGTAATGAAGGCGCTTAGTTGACGATTCTGTTCAAGCACATGGTCTGTGTCGAAAATGTCGAGCGTCGCCAATGCTGCGCGACAGGCCAACGGGTTACCGGTGTATGAGTGTGAGTGAAGGAAGCCCCGACGCACATCGTCATCCCAGAATGCCTGATAAATCGCATCCGTACTGAGAACGACCGAAAGGGGCAGGTAGCCACCGGTAATGCCTTTGGAAAGGCAGAGCAGATCCGGGCGAATGCCTGCCTGCTCATGGGCAAAGAAAGTGCCGGTGCGGCCAAAGCCTACGGCAATCTCATCACAGATCAGGTGGGCGCCATGGGCATCGCATAGTGCGCGTACGCGCTTGAGATATTGTGGGTGATGCATGGCCATGCCCGTGGCGCATTGGACCAGGGGCTCAATGATCATGGCAGCAATTTTGCCGGCACGCGCAACAAAGAGCGCCTCCAGTGCATCGGCGGCGCGGTTGGCAACCGCTTCGGCAGTTTCTCCGGGTGCTGCAAGTCGCGCATCGGGTGATGGGGCCAGGTGCACGTGTTCGTTACGAACCAGCGGCGCGTAGGCATCGCGGAATAAGGCAATATCTGTGACAGACAACGCGCCGACAGTTTCACCGTGATAGCTGCCTTCCAGACAGACAAACTCGCGTTTCTCGGTTAGTCCAGCGTTTTGCCAGGCATGGAAAGACATCTTGAGCGCAATTTCAGTGGCGCTGGCACCATCTGAAGCAAAGAACGCATGACCGAGCACACCACCGGTTTTGGCAGAGAGGCGCTCGGCTAGTTCTATAGCGGGCTGGTGTGTGAAGCCCGCCAGCATGACGTGTTCCAGTTTGCTGAGCTGATCTGTAATGGCGGCATTAATCCTCGGATTGCCATGACCAAAAAGATTCACCCACCAGGAACTGATACCGTCGAGATAACGTTTGCCCTCAAAGTCTTCCAGCCACACACCTTCAGCACGCGCCACAGGCACCAGAGGCAGTGTCGGGTGATGCTTCATCTGGGTGCAGGGGTGCCAGACAGAAGCGAGGCTGCGTTGCAGCCATTCAGTATTGGCGCTCATGTCAGTGCAGAATGCTCGGTTGCGTGGTGATTGACTCAGGCATTTCCAGATGGGCGAGTTCGCCGTCTGCATTGGCATACATCGGAGAACCACAGTCTTCGCAATATTCCATGGGGAAACGGTGATCGTGTGAAACGATGTCGGTTACACCTAGCGCGCGCAGCACCTGTTCGATCTCTGCGGGCATGTCACCCTGTTCATCCTCTATCCCAAGTAAGGGCCAGACCACACCGTGATAAAGCGTATCGTCATTGCGTGGGCCGAGGCCGATCCGGTACTCCTCCAGCCGTTGTGCATAGAAGGGGCCGATCACGGCACGCTGTTTCTCTGAGGGTAGGTCTGCGGTTTCGGTGAGGAAGCGGACACAAGCCTCTATAGAGTGCGGACGGGAGGCACGGTCTGCTGCCGCGCAAGCCGCATGGAATGCCTCAGGGAGCAGCATCGTGATGCGGCAGCCGGCGAGGAGTGGCTCGAAAATTTTAAGGGTCTGAGTCGACCAGACCTCGGCGATTTCAGTGCGCTCGTTTAATTGCAGCGAAGTACTGGCTGCACGAGGTTCCTGCCAGCGGAAGATGGCTTCGCCTCGAGGCACTGAAACGACAGCGATGAGGTAACGACTATCCGAAAGAAAGCGGTTGGTTTCTTCGGTGGATTGTGCATGCAGCGGTATCGGTTTCTGATGGGTGAAAGACTCGGCCAGATTTCGGGTGAGCTTTGCCAGTTGGGAAAACTCACGGGGGATCTGATCGGGGCCTACCAGCATACCCAGTAGTGCAACCTCAGCATGACGGGTAAGCACTGTAGCTTTAAGCGTATCAATCAGAGCACTTTGATCCTTGGCCGAAAGCACTGGGGTCGGAATAGGGTAGCGTGACCAGGCCAGCAACGGGCACGCAATCAGTAGCACATCGTGTGGCTGCTCCTGAAGGACGATCGATGTCGACTCGACGGCGGATTCGATGGTGTCCATCAGCGCGTCATGGGCGACCGGTTCGCCTTCGCTCAAGCGGTTGAGTACTGTGTTGAGTGCGTCATCGTTCCCCTCGGCCAGCAGTTGCGCTACTAAGGTGTGTAAGCGGGTGTGCCAGTGTGTCCGTTCAATACGGCTGCCCGCCTGGGCAAGACCCGTGGCCAGCCAGCTGAGCTGCGCCATTTCTCGGGACAATCTGGGACGGGAACCATAGGGGGATCGTTTCATCTGCCTATTTTACCAAGCCTCGGTGTTATGGCGTCTTGCGGGTAAAGAAAGAGTTTGATGCCATAATTTGCCCTAGCCTGTTTTCTGGAAGAGGGTCATGCTTTTTTTACTGTCGCCTGCCAAATCCTTGGATTTTGAACCTGCACCGGCTGATATTCCTCAGACGCAGCCCCGTTTTCTAGATAAATCAGCGCCGCTGATCGATATTTTGCGCAAACAGTCCCCGGCGCAGATTGCCGAGCTGATGTCGCTCAGCGATAAATTGGCCGTGCTTAATGTCACCCGTTATGCCGATTGGGCGCCTAAACATACCCAACCCGAGGCGAAACAGGCCATTCTGGCCTTTAACGGGGATGTCTATGAAGGCTTAGATGCCCCTTCACTGAATAAAAAGCAGTTGAACTATGTTCAGGAACACGTTCGGGTGCTGTCTGGCCTTTATGGCGTGTTGCGGCCGCTTGACCTTATGCGACCCTATCGGTTGGAAATGGGTACCAAATTGGCTAACCCGGCGGGTAAGGATTTATATGCCTGGTGGCGAGAGAGCAATACAGCTACGATATTGGCCGATCTAAAGGCCGCCGGGAGCCCTTTAATTAACACGGCTTCTGATGAATACTTCAAGTCGGTCGACCGCAAGGCTGTGGAAAAGGCTGGGGTGCCCGTGATTGACTGCGTCTTCGAAGACTTTAAAGATGGCAAGTTCAAGATCATCAGCTTTTACGCCAAGCGCGCCCGGGGGTTGTTCGTGCGGGCGGCGGCTGAAGGCGGGTGGGAAACGCCGGCCGATCTGCAGAAATTTGATGCCGAAGGCTATGGCTTTGTACCGGCATCCTCGACAGAAAACAAACTAGTCTTCCGTCGCCGTGTTGCTTGAATTGCCGGCGAATAGCCACGCTAACGCAGTGTCGGGTGTGAGAATGCCAAAGGGGCAGGGGCGTTGACGCGCACGCGCCAGTTTGAGGACGAGGTTGTCGCGGCTGATCAACAGATCGGCCTGGCCGTATTGGGCCAGTTCCAGAAACATCTGGTCGTCGGGGTCACGGCATTTGGGCAGTGGCGGCAGTTCGGCACTGCCTACACCCGGTTCGGGCACTACGGTCAAATGTGTGCGATAACGTTGCAGCAGGTCTTCCCGACCGGCGGCATCCAATCTGAATTGCGGGTAACCCGTCACGCGTTCAAGCTCCGCCAGTGTGCTGGCATTAGCCAGACAGATCACTTCTCTATCAGTAATAGCCTGCGCCAGGCGCGCCAAAGGCGGGGCTTTAAAGTGAAAGAGATCCATCACAACATTGGTGTCGAGTACCAGGCGAGGCAGCGTCTTCATGGCTGAGTCGGTCGACATCTCAACGCTTTCCGTCTGTGAACAATGTGGTGCCTGCTGTGCCGCATACCGGGTGGATTTTCATCCCTCTGAAGTCGCCAAGAGCCCTAATGCAGCGGGTGTGCCGCAAGCCATGGCGATTGTGCTGACGCCAAAACTGATGCGCATGAAGGGTACCGATGATGCGCCGCCGCGCTGCGTTGCGCTCACGGGTGAAATCGGACAGCACGTGGGTTGCAGTATCTACGCCAACCGCCCATCGCCTTGCCATGAATTCAACCCCTGGGCCGCTCTGGGTATTGTGGATGATGCCTGTAATCGGGCAAGACAGCGGCATGGGTTGCCGCCGCTGACCTGAAGACCGACGCACAACTCAGACCAGTTTCAGTAGGTCGGTATAGGCTGTTTCGAATTGCGCCAGCCCGGCTGTCTGAAGTGTCTGGCCCACCTGCTCCAGATCAATGCCTAGCGCACTAACGGCAGCCAGTTGTTGGCTAGCCTCGTCGGATGCCTGCTCGAGTTTTTGCTGGGCGATGCCATGATCACGGAAGGCCACCAGGGTGGCGTCGGGTACCGTATTGACGGTTTGCGAACCAATCAGTTCTTCAACGTAAAGCGTATCGCGGAAAGCCGGGTTCTTGACTGAGGTTGAGGCCCAAAGCAGCCATTGGGGTTTGGCACCAGCCGCATTAAGGTCGGCTTGAGAGCCAGCCTGGTCAGACAGCCAGCGTTTATAGGCCGTTTTGCAGAGCGCAATGGCTGTTTTGCCCTGAAGGGATTCAGGTAGCTTGGGATCAAGGGTGCTATCGGTACGGCTGACAAAAAAACTGGCAACGGAGGCTACATTGCCGATGCGATCGGGAGTGCCCTGCTGCTGACAATGGCTAATCCAGCGGCGCAGGCCTGCTTCATGAGCGGCTTGAACCGCTTCAAGTTGTTCCAGCGAGAAGATCAAGGTGACATTCACGTTAATGCCTCGGGCAATCGCTTCTGTAATGGCCAGACAGCCCGCCTCCGTGGCCGGAATTTTTATCATGGCGTTAGGTCTATTGATGGTGTGCCATAAACGGACCGCAGCCGCGGTGGTGCCCGCAGTGTCGTGAGCCAAAGTCGGTGATACTTCAAAACTGACATAGCCTTGTTCGCCACGGGTTTTAGTCCAAAGTGGCAGAAACAGATCACAGGCAGCCTGGATATCTGGCAGAACCACGGTTTCAAAGCGAATCTCCGGGTTGGCTTCCTTGCTACGGGCCTCGGCAATCGCCGGTTGATAGGCAGTATCTTTAGTCAACGCCTGATGAAAAATCGCCGGATTGGATGTTAAGCCGGCAACAGCATCTTCGCTAATCCAGCGGGCAAGGGCGCCACTTTCAATCAACTGCCGCGACAAAGTGTCCAGCCAGACTTGCTGACCGAGTTGTGCAACCGCAGCAATGCGGCTCGGGGCGGATGGAGTTGAGGTCGATGGTGTGGTCATGGCAGGGCTTTGGTCAGTTTCATGTAAGGGAAGAGGCGTAATTATGATGCCTGACCTGTGAAACCATCGTGTAACGATGATGACCGGCCTGACACCATTCAGGAAGCGGCAGGAAGTTTTATCATAAAAATTAGATGCAGTCGTGATTGCATCGTACAAGTAAGCCAGAGGAGGCTGAGGAACTATGGGCAAGTATCAGGATTTTCATAAGCGTTCCATCGAAAACCGTGATGACTTCTGGGCCGAGCAGGCGCAGCTGGTTGAGTGGAAAGAGCCGTTTACCCAAGTCTGTGACTATTCACGTCCGCCGTTCGTAAAGTGGTTCGTTAACGGTAAGACCAACCTCTGCTACAACGCAGTAGATCGTCATGCTGCCGAGCGCCCGAATGATCGCGCACTGATTTATGTTTCTACCGAAACAGATGAAGAAAGAATCTATACCTGGGCTGAGCTACAGCGCGAAGTCGAGCGCATGGCAGCTATTCTGCAAAGCCAGGGTGTCAACGAGGGTGATCGCGTACTGATTTATATGCCGATGATTCCGGAAGCCATCTTCGCCATGCTGGCAACGGTACGTATCGGTGCTATTCACTCGGTGGTATTCGGTGGCTTCGCTGCCGGTTCGCTGGCAACCCGTATCGACGATGCCAAGCCGAAGGTTATGGTGACCGCCGATGCCGGTATGCGTAACGGCAAACCGGTACCTTACAAGCACCTCGTAGACGAAGCGCTGAGCCTGGCTGAGTTCCCGCCGGCCAAGGTCATCATCGTTGATCGTGGCCTCGATAAGGGCTTCCCACGTATTGCTGGTCGCGATGTTGATTACGCTGAACTGCGTGCACAGCATATGGATGCGCAAGTACCGTGCGTCTGGGTTGAATCCTCACACCCGTCTTACATCCTTTACACCTCGGGCACGACAGGCAAGCCGAAGGGCGTGCAACGTGACACCGGTGGTTACTTGGTCGCACTGGCTGCTTCGATGAAGCACATTTATCAGGGCGGCAAGGGCGAAACTTACTTCTCGACGTCGGATATTGGTTGGGTTGTGGGTCACTCCTACATCGTATATGGCCCGCTGATTGGTGGTATGGCTACCGTCGTATATGAAGGTACGCCGCTGCGTCCGGATCCTTCGATCTGGTGGCAGATTGTCGAAAAATTCAAGGTCAATGTCATGTTCTCGGCGCCAACGGCTGCCCGTGTTCTGAAGAAGCAGGATCCTGCTTACATGAAGAAGCATGATCTTTCGAGCCTGAAGCACATCTACATGGCAGGTGAGCCGCTGGATGAGCCAACGCACGAATGGTTCATGTCTGAACTGAACAAGCCAGTTATTGATAACTACTGGCAGACTGAAACAGGCTGGCCAATGATTTCGGCTGTGCCGGGCGTTGAAAAAACACCGATCAAGTACGGCTCGCCATCATTCCCGGTCTATGGCTACGATCTGCGTATCTTCCGTGAAGATGGTACCGAGTGCGGCCCGAACGAGAAGGGCATTGCTGCGGTTGTGCCACCAATGCCACCGGGTTGTCTGTCGACCGTCTGGGGCCAAGATGAGCGTTTCGTAAGCACTTACTTCAGCCTGTTCAAAGATCCGCTGGTCTACTCGTCGTATGACTGGGCGATCAAAGACGAAAACGGTTACTTCACCATCCTGGGTCGTACTGATGACGTCATCAACGTTGCCGGTCACCGCTTGGGCACCCGTGAAATCGAAGAAGCTGTCCAGAACCATAAGGCGATTGCCGAGGTGGCCGTGGTTGGCGTTGAAGACAAGCTCAAGGGTCAGGTGCCGATCGCATTTGCTGTGGTTAAGGATGCTGGCGTGGTCGATACCCCTGAAAAGGTGAAAGCCATGGAGAAGGAAGTGATGGGTACCGTAGATAGCATCCTGGGTGCAATTGCTCGCCCGGGCCGTGTCTACTTTGTTACTGCACTGCCTAAGACCCGTTCAGGCAAGATGCTGCGTCGTTCGCTGCAGGCACTGGCCGAAGGCCGTGACCCAGGTGATCTGACCACCATCGACGATCCTTCGACCATCGAGAACATCAAGAAGATGGTTTCGGCCGGTTAATCGGTAGTTGCTGCAAGCAAAACGGCCTGTCTTTGGACAGGCCGTTTTTATTGGGCGATTAATAGGTGCGCAAAAAGTCTAAGCGTTACTCTGCTGAAATGCTTTCAGGAGGTCCTGCTAGACTTTCGACTAAAGTCCCAAGACCCAGAGCAGATAGCGTATAGGGTAAACGTACTGGATTCATTGTTGACATTAACCGGATCGTGCCTGTGGCAGAGATGTTTTCACAACCTGACACTTTGCAGGCCTGACGCGCTACAGCACCAGCAACCCCAACCAGCTGGGCCTTGCCATCGATGAGGCGGCTGAGGGTGGGTGCTAGGAAGTCGTAGTGGGTACAGCCTAGAACCACCTGATCAACGCCGGCATTGATCAGCGGCAGCAGTGTTTCTTTTGCCTCCGCGATGACGCTGGGGGCTTCTAGGTTAAGCGCTTCCACTTCGTTTGCCCAGCCATGACAGGGGATAACGTGTACGGTTTTGTGCGGGGCATGGCGTGCGATGAGCTGCGCAAGGCGCTGGCTTTTAGCGGTAGCGGCGGTGGTCAACACGGCGATCTTGCCGGTTTCTGTGTTCAGTGCGGCTGGCTTGATGCCCGGCTCTATGCCAACAATGGGTACCAGCGGATGCGCGGCACGTAATGCTTCAATCGCCTCTGCGGTGGCTGTATTGCAGGCAACAACGAGCGTGGTGCAGCCTTCGTTGATGAGTGCCTGGCCCATGGCCAGCACGCGGGCGCGAATTTCTTCGGGAGTTTTGTTGCCGTAAGGAACGTGTGCCGTGTCAGCGGCATAGATCAGATTGGCTGAAGGGCATTCCGCAGCCAGGGCGCCCAAGACCGACAGCCCCCCCAGACCGGAGTCAAAGACGCCGATCACAGGTTGCTGTGGGATGGACACCCTGGTTGCGTTCCGCGAATGCTTAAGACTTGACCGGAATCTTGCCGATCTTGATCTGCCATTCTTTCGGGCCGGTCTCGTGCACTGAGGTGCCTGCCGAATCAACCGCAACCGTTACTGGCATGTCTTCAACGGTGAACTCGTAAATGGCTTCCATGCCCAGATCATTGAAACCGACAACTTTGGCTTCCTTGATGGCTTTGGAGACCAGATAGGCAGCACCGCCTACAGCCATGAGATAGGCCGCTTTGTTATCGCGGATGGCTTCGATGGCAACCGGGCCGCGTTCAGCCTTGCCCACCATAGAGATGAGGCCAGTTTGTTCCAGCATCATGCGGGTGAATTTATCCATACGGGTAGCCGTAGTTGGGCCTGCCGGGCCAACGACTTCGTCACGTACCGGATCAACCGGGCCCACGTAGTAGATAACGCGGTTAGTAAAGTCGACCGGGAGTTTCTCGCCACGGGCCAGCATGTCCTGAATGCGCTTGTGAGCCGCATCACGGCCTGTAAGCATTTTGCCGTTGAGCAAGAGAATATCGCCCGGTTTCCAGGCTGCGACTTCTTCCTTGGTCAGCGTATCGAGATTAACGCGCTTGGCCTTCTTGGCATCCGGTGCCCAGGTGATGTCTGGCCAGTCTTCTAGTTTAGGCGTTGGCAGGTGTGCAGGGCCGGAGCCATCAAGGTGGAAATGCACGTGACGGGTAGCGGCACAGTTCGGGATCATGGCCACAGGCAGTGAAGCAGCGTGTGTTGGGTAATCCAGAATCTTGACGTCCAGCACGGTGGTCAAGCCGCCGAGGCCTTGGGCACCGATTCCCAGTGCATTGACCTTCTCGTAGAGTTCAAGGCGGAGTTCTTCAACGCGGGTCAGGGTTGCACCGCTGGCCGCTTTGTCTTGGAGTTCATGGATGTCGCATGGCGCCATGAGTGATTCTTTAGCCAGCAACATGGCCTTTTCTGGTGTGCCACCGATGCCGATGCCCAGAATGCCAGGTGGGCACCAGCCAGCACCCATGGTGGGTAGGGTTTTGAGGACCCAGTCTACGATCGAGTCGGATGGGTTCAGGGCGTAGAACTTGCTCTTATTCTCAGAACCACCCCCCTTGGCGGCACAAATGACTTCCAGTTCGTCGCCTTCGACGATTTCGTAGTGCACAACGGCCGGGGTATTGTCTTTGGAGTTCTTGCGAGCACCAGCCGGGTCGAGCAGGACCGAGGCACGTAGTTTGTTGTCCGGGTTCAGGTAGGCGCGGCGAACCCCTTCATTCACCATTTCCTGAACGCTCATGGTGGCATCCCACTTCAGGTTCTGGCCGACCTTGAGGAATACCACGGCAATGCCGGTGTCCTGACAGATCGGGCGGTGGCCTTCAGCGGCCATGCGCGAGTTGGTAAGAATCTGGGCAATGGCGTCTTTAGCGGCCGGGCTTTCTTCCCGTTTGTAGGCTTCGCCCAGTGCTTTGATGTAATCCAGTGGGTGATAGTAGCTAATGTACTGGAAGGCGTCTGCGATCGACTGGATGAAGTCTTCTTGCTTGATGGCGGTCATGGTGGTTTCCCGAACGTCCGTGAAAGAGGGTGAAATAAGGCTTTCCGAATTGTAATGAAAACGGCATGATTACGCACGGTTTGATATAGATCAGAAAATGGTGCGATGCCGCACAAAACCGCGTCTATAAAGGCTTTTGCGTGTAAGCAGTGTGTAAGCCTTAAGACATTAAATGATCACGTACCCAGCGTACGGCCCGTGGTGTGATTTCACGCTGCGGCGTCCAAATGCCGGCCCGAGAGTCGTAAATGCCCTCGGAAAAAACCAGGCAATATCTAACAATAGCGAGGAGATGCAACATGTCGAATGAATCCGCAAAGGTCTACCAACCGTCCCCGGACTTCGTAAAGAATGCAGCTGTATCGGGCATGGATGGATACAAGGCCCTTTGTGCCGAAGCAGAGCAGGATTACGAGGGTTTCTGGGCAAAGCGTGCCAAAGAGCTCCTCAGCTGGCAGACGCCGTTTACTAAAACGCTGGATGAATCCAACGCGCCAACTTATGGCTGGTTTGTGGATGGCAAGCTGAATGCATCGTACAACTGTCTGGATCGTCAAATCGAGCGCGGTCTGGGTGACAAGGTTGCCCTGATTTTTGAAGCTGATGATGGCCAAGTCACGAAAGTGACCTATAAGGAGCTGTTGGCTCGCGTTTCGAAGATTGCCAATGCACTCAAAGAACTCGGCGTTCAAAAGGGCGACCGCGTTATTATTTACATGCCGATGACGGTTGATGGCATTGCAACGATGCAGGCATGTGCCCGTATCGGTGCTACACACTCCGTTGTGTTTGGTGGCTTCTCTGCTCAGTCGCTGCGCGATCGTATTAGCGATGCCGGCGCTAAAGTACTCGTTACCTGTGATGGTCAGTTCCGTGGCGGCAAGGCGCTGCCATTGAAGCCAATCGCTGACGAAGCCTTCGGTATGGGTGGTTGCGAATCTTGCGCTAAGGTGCTGGTATTCAAGCGTACTGGTGCAGATGTCGCCATGACTGCTGGTCGTGACGTTTGGGCTGACGATATCGTTAACAAGCAATCTGATCAGTGTGAGCCTGTCTGGGTAGAAGCCGAACATCCACTGTTCCTGCTTTATACCTCGGGCTCAACGGGTAAGCCGAAGGGTGTTCAGCACTCGACCGGTGGCTATCTGCTGCATGCCATGCTGACCATGCTTTATACATTCGACCTTAAGAAGGAAGATGTGTTCTGGTGTACGGCTGATATTGGTTGGGTTACTGGCCATACCTATATTACCTACGGCCCATTGGCCTGTGGTGGTACCGAAGTTGTTTTCGAAGGTGTGCCGACATTCCCGAACGCCGGCCGTTTCTGGGACATGATCCAGAAACACAAGGTCAACATTTTCTACACGGCGCCAACGGCGATTCGTTCGTTGATTAAAGCAGCTGATGCTGACCCAGCGATCCATCCGAAGAAATATGATCTGTCGAGCCTCCGCCTCATGGGTTCGGTCGGTGAGCCGATCAATCCTGCTGCATGGGAGTGGTACTACGAGAATGTTGGTGGCAGCCGCTGCCCAATCGTTGATACCTTCTGGCAAACTGAAACCGGTGGTCACATGATTACCCCAATGCCTGGCGCAACGCCACTGGTACCGGGTTCATGCACACTGCCGTTCCCAGGTATTCAAGCAGCGGTTGTTGATGAAACCGGTAATGAAGTACCTTGGGGTCAGGGCGGTATTCTGGTCGTCAAGAAGCCTTGGCCTTCGATGATTCGTGCTGTTTGGGGTGATCCAGATCGCTTCAAGAAGTCTTACTTCCCTGAAGATCTCGGCGGTAAGCTGTACCTCGCCGGTGACGGTGCTATTCGTGACGCCAATAATGGTTACTTCACCATTACCGGTCGTATCGATGACGTACTGAACGTATCGGGTCACCGTATGGGTACGATGGAAATCGAATCGGCCCTGGTTGCTAACCCGCTGGTTGCTGAAGCCGCAGTGGTTGGTCGCCCGGATGACCTGACTGGTGAAGCCATTGTGGCCTTTGTGGTTCTGAAGGGCTCGCGCCCAACGGGTGATGATGCCAAGAAGATCATCAAGGAGCTGTCGGATTGGGTTGGCAAGGAAATTGGTCCGATTGCTAAGCCAAAAGACATCCGCTTTGGTGACAATCTGCCGAAGACCCGTTCAGGCAAGATCATGCGTCGTCTGCTTCGCTCGTTGGCTAAGGGTGAAGAAGTCACGCAGGACACCTCGACGCTGGAAAACCCGCAAATTCTTGAACAACTCAAGGGTTAATCGGGGTCTGGCGTGCGGTGTAACCACTGCACGCCAGATTGAAGGGCTGCTAAAGATTCATGGAGGAGGGTGGCCCCTCACCGGGTTAGAACCCGGAACAAGAGCTGATCATAAGAATCAGCCAGCGACTGGCCAGTGTGTGCAAATCACGGGTTATGTTGCAACAGTCAGAGGAGCCGGCGTGGGAGACTACGCCGGTTTTTCTTTTAGATGGGAGTGGGATCATGCCTAAAGCACTGCAGAAAACTCTGTTAAAGCTCGGTATTGCCGCGTGTATTGCGCTGATCGTATTCAACTACCCATTATTGTCGTTATATCGTGGCCATATCGCTGGCTTGCCAACCTTGTATGTTGTGCTTTTTGGTCTCTGGCTGGCATTAATTCTCGTGGCAAGGTGGATTGCTGATCCTTCAGTATCCAATTCATTCCGACGTCAACCGAGCGATGTGACGAATGATTGATACCTGGTTCGTTGCGATAGCAACATTTGCTTACCTCGGGACGCTGTTTGCAATCGCCCGATTTGGCGATCGCCGTGCAGACACGGGTCGCTCGGTGATTACTTCGACGGTTTATGCCCTGGCTATTGCTGTTTACTGCACATCCTGGACTTTCTATGGCAGCGTGGGGCGGGCAACTACGGGAGGCCTAAGCTTCCTCACTATTTATCTCGGCCCGACCATCATGTTTCTGTTTGCCACGGTCATTCTCAAGATGATCCGGGTGAGCAAACGCCTACGATTAACCTCGATTGCCGACTTTATCGCCGCCCGTTATGGCAAAAGCCAATTACTGGCAGGGTTGGTCACGGTAATCGCGGTGATTGGCATCATTCCTTATATTGCCTTGCAGTTGAAGGCAATTGCCTACAGCCTGAAAATCCTGTTTCCTGATGATCCGGAAGCGCTCATACCAGATGCACTGGAGTCGCTGGCATTTATGCCTGATTCCACAGCGATTATCGCGATTATCCTGGCGGTGTTTACGATCCTCTTTGGTACGCGTCACCTCGATGTGACTGAACGCCATGAAGGGATGGTGCTAGCGGTTGCTTTTGAATCCCTCTTTAAACTGGCTGCCTTTTTGGCAGTTGGCGGCTATGTAGTGTGGGGGCTCTACGATGGTTTTGGTGATCTCTTTGCACGCGCGCATGCGCTTCCAAAGATCGACGCTTTATTACAACCAGAGTCAATCAATTTCGGGAACTGGTTCGCATTAACCATTCTTTCTGGTCTTGCGATTTTACTGTTGCCGCGTCAGTTCCAGATTACGGTTGTAGAGAACGTCGACGAAACTCATATGCGTCGAGCTGTCTGGCTTTTCCCCCTCTACTTGCTCTTGATCAATGTGTTTGTGTTGCCAATCGCGCTCGCCGGGTTGATTCATTTTGATGGACAAGCATTCGAAGCAGACACCCTTTTGCTAACCCTACCCTTGCGCGAGGGTAGTCCGATGCTGGCTTTGCTGGCATTTCTCGGTGGACTATCAGCTGCAACCGGGATGGTGATTGTTGAAACCATTGCGCTGGCAACAATGGTATCTAATGATCTCGTCATGCCGATTCTTTTGCGCGGTCGTTTTGAATTTGCAAATCGTACAGATTTAACTGGTCTGATCATGTTGATTCGACGCAGCACAATCGTATTCCTGTTGTTATTGGGCTATCTGTATTTCCGGGGTGCGGGTGAAGCCTACGCCCTGGTTTCGATTGGTCTGATTTCCTTTCTGGCTGTGGCACAGTTTGCTCCAGCAATGTTGGGCGGTCTTTACTGGAAAGACGGTAACCGATTAGGCGCCTTTGCCGGATTGGGTCTTGGTTTTGCTGTTTGGCTATATACAGCGCTGCTGCCATCCTTTGCTAAGTCAGGATGGATCGATAGTGGCTTCATTCTAGAGGGACCCGGCGGCATTACCTGGTTAGCCGCACATAGACTATTCGGCATGAGTAGTCTGGACCCCATTTCGCATACGCTGTTCTGGAGCATGCTCTTCAATTTGGGGGCATATGTGATCGTGTCTGCAATGACCCGCCAAAATGCTAACGAAGCAGCAATTGCTGGCCAATTTGTTGATGTTCAACGCTCCGGAGAAATTGTGCCGCGTATCTGGCGCGGTACCGCTTCAGCAGACGCATTGATTGAGTTGCTCAACCGTTTTCTTGGTCCTCGGCAAGCGCAGAGTAGACTGCAGCGCTATGCGAGAAATATCGGTATTGCCAAGATCAGCAATTTAAAAGCCGATGCTGATTTTGTGTTGTTTGCAGAAACGCAACTTGCGGGCACCATCGGGTCTGCCAGTGCGCACGTGATGGTGAGTTCCGTTGTTCAGGAAGAAGAACTTGGCCTGGATGAAGTGCTGAATATTCTGGATGAAGCTTCGCAGGTTAGAGCTCACTCTCGGGAGTTAGAACGGAAATCTTCAGAGCTCGAAGCTGCAACACGAGAACTCCGTCAGGCCAATGAAAAACTGATGGAGGTGGATCGGTTAAAAGACGATTTCATGTCTACTGTTACTCATGAGCTTCGTACACCGCTCACCTCTATCCGCGCATTTTCTGAGATGCTGCATGACGATCCAGAAATGAGCGCTGATGATCGAACCAAGTTCCTCGGGATTATTGTGGGTGAGGCAGAGCGTTTGACGCGATTGATCAATCAGATTCTTGATTTCGCCAAATTGGAATCAGGTCGTGTTGACTGGGAAGTTGAACGACTGGACTTGAGGCCGTTGTTAAGTGAAACCGCCGAATCGATTGGTCAATTGTTCCGGGATAAAGGCACGGTATTTGTGCTGGAGCTTCCTGAAGATGAGCAGCCCGTTTGGGTTGATATTGACCGCGATCGGCTGAAGCAGGTGGTCATCAATCTGTTGTCGAATGCGGTCAAATTTGTGCCGTCAGTCGCTGGCTTGATCCGAATGAATCTCACCTACGAAACGGGCTATGCAAAAGTTTCCGTGAAGGATAATGGGCCGGGTATCCCTGAAGCGTATCAATCAGTTATTTTTGAGCGATTCCGTCAGGGCGGAAACACGATGACGGATAAACCACAGGGTACTGGGCTGGGCTTGCCCATTAGCCGGGAGATCGTCGAGCATTTCGGCGGCAAGTTGTGGGTTGAGAGTTCGCCTGAAGCAGATAAGGAAACGGTCAGCAATTTTGATGCAGGGTCTACCTTTATGTTCACCCTCCCGCTGGCCAGAGATAATGATGTTGTGATTTAACGAAATCGCACAAAGGAGACTTGAAAATGACGCACAAGATTTTGATTGTTGATGACGAACCGAATATCGTGATGTCTATTGAATTCTTGTTGAAGAAGGAAGGCTTTTCAACAGAAACAGCGGGGGATGGTGAAGCGGCCTTGGAAAAGGTGCGTAGCTTTGCGCCAGATCTTATGCTGCTCGATGTGATGATGCCGAAAAAATCAGGCTTTGAAGTGTGTGAAATTATTCGTGCAGACCCATCGCAACACCAACCCCGGATCATTATGTTGACAGCCAAAGGACGAGAGACCGAACAGGCGAAGGGATTAGCGTTGGGTGCTGACGCTTATATGCTGAAACCGTTCTCGACTAAAGAGCTGGTCGTTAAGATTAAAGAAATTCTTGCTGCCGGTTGAGTGGTTTAAGACTTGATGATTAATGTTGTGAAGGTAGTCTGATGTTTTTACGTGATCTCACCGCAAAGTGGCGGTTTGTACTGGCAGTTGCCATCCTTGGCTTGTTAATGACAGGCCCATTCTTGTTGACCTCAGTACTTATCTGGTTAGGCGCCTCGGTAGGTATGCGCGAAGTGTTAGTGCAACACCTATTGCCGCAAATACCTCTTGGCGGAATATTAACTGCCCTGGGTTTTTTCTTGGGTTTGATCTTAATCCGACGCCTCTTTAATCGCTATGTCACAGGAATGGCGGCGATGGTCGAAGAACTTCGGTTAATGCTTGGATCTAATCGTTCGTTTCGTATAACCGAAGAAGGCCCACCCGAATTGCGTGAACTGGTTCGCGCCATTAATGATCTTGCCACACAGCGTGATGCTTATATCGATGACGTAGAAAGCCAGGTAGCCAAAGCCAAGGCCAATGTAGAAGAAGAAAAGAATCGACTCGCTGCACTGATGTCTGAGCTGGCGCAAGCCGTGGTGGTTTGTAATCTGGATGGGCGAATCCTCCTTTACAACAACCGTGCGCGCTACATGTTCGAGTCGCTGGCGAAAGGGCCGACCTCGGTATCCAGTGGCGCGTTAATCGGCTTGGGTCGGTCTATTTCCTCGATTCTAGAAACGAGTCAGGTTGATTACGCCCGAGAAACAATTCGTATCCAGTTAGAGCGGGGCAATCGACACCCGGTTGCAAATTTTGTGACCACCACGGATAACGGACAACTGATTCGCGTCCAGATTGCCCCAGTGCTTCGACAGACGGTTGGTGCTTCTGACGCACCTGCCGCTTCCGGCTACATTTTGTTGATTGAAAACATTACGCGCGTTCTGGAGCAGGAATCGCGCAGAGATACCGCGTTGGGTGAGTTAACCGAAGGCAGCCGTTCTTCTTTGGGTACATTACGCGCAGCAGTCGAGATGCTCGCTGACAATCCGGATATGGAGACCGAAGATCGGGAGCGCTTTGTTAGAGTGCTCGCTTCAGAAGTGACCCGTATGAGCCAACGGCTGGATAACACGCTGACGTCACTGGCGGATACGTTGCGACAACATTGGCCGCTGGATGACATGATGGCCGCTGACGTTATTGATGCAGCAGGTCGTCGTATTCAGGATCGTTTAAAGCTTCCCGTGGATGTGAATACAGCCACGGGCGAACCCCTGTGGATACGGGCTGATAGCTTCTCGCTGGTGAGTGCCTTGAGCTTTCTGGCGACCAAGATTGAGGAAGCCGGTGAAGTTCGTTCCTTTGTTCTTAAGCTGGGATCAGACGAAAAGTTCGTTCATATAGATCTGATGTGGACAGGCCTCTCAATGTCTACAGAAACCGTGTTGTCATGGGAAATAGAGCCCATGCGGCATGATCATGGCGTTAACCCGCCAACACTCCGTGAAGTACTTGATCGACATGCCGGTGAGATCTGGTATCAGCGGCAACGAACCACATCACAGGCATCCATCCGACTACTCTTGCCTAAAGCAACTCCGGATCAGGAGGCGTTTAGCGCGCAAGTTCGTGATGCATCCAATGATCGTCCGGAATATTACGATTTCGATTTATTCGACCGACCCATGGGTCAGGTCGACCTGGATCGGCCGTTGTCGGAACTCGTATACACGGTGTTTGATACAGAAACCACCGGGCTTGAGCCATCTAACGGCGATGAGATCATCCAGATTGGTGCGCTACGTATATTGAATGGGCGTCTGTTGCATCAGGAACATTTTGATCAGTTGGTAGATCCGCGTTGTCACCTGAAAGCAGCCAGCATTGCCATTCATGGCATTACTGACAGTATGCTATTGGGGCAACCGACAATCGATCTGGTCCTGCCCGCTTTCCACGAGTTTTGTGCCGATACTGTCCTGGTGGGACATAACGTTGCTTTTGACATGCGCTTCCTTGAGTTGAAAGAGGCGTCATTAGGAATACGTTTTGATCAACCGGTATTAGATACACTGCTGCTCTCCGCTGTGGCGCACCCGAACCAACAAAGCCATAGTCTGGAAGCGATTATGCAGCGGCTAGGTCTCAATATGGAGCAGCGTCATAATGCGCTCGCAGATGCCACGGCAACGGCTCAGGTGTTTACACGACTTCTGCCGGCCTTAGCAGAGCAGGGCATCGTGACATTGGGGCAAGCATTAGCAGCCTCTCAGAAAACCTATTTTGCTCAAGTGAAGTATTGATATGAATCTATTTGGTGAAAGCGGTTTCTCCGTAAACCGGGCGCAGGCCCTGGCAGATAAAATTGAAATTGCCGACAGTTTTGAATCGTTGTTGATCTATGCGGAAGAAGCGCGCCGTATCGATGAGTCTTTTCTGGGGTCAGGTCTTAGTGGGTCGCTAACCACATACGGCATTTCCTGGCTGAATGATTGTCTGGCTGCCCGCGTTGTTGCATTAACCGCGGAAGAGGCACGTTTGCCTGCGGCGAACTGGTGTTGGATCAGTTTAGGTTCAGAAGGTCGCCATGAACAAACGCTGGTAACTGATCAGGATAACGGGTTAATTTTTTCCGCATCCGACGAACATGAGGCAACATTACTGCGCAATGTGTTTTTACCCTTTGCTCAAAAAGTTAATCAGCGCCTAGCTGAGTGTGGTTTCACGCTTTGCTCCGGCGACATCATGGCGGGCAATCCGGCTTGGTGTCGTTCTGAAGACGAATGGAAAGGCCTGTTTTTTGACTGGATCCATAAACCTGAGCCATCGGCACTATTAAATGCTTCGATCTTTTTTGATGTTCGCCCACTCTATGGGGATTTCTCTTTGGTGGCGCCACTTCGGGAACTCTTGAGAAAATGGGCGCCTAATGCTGAAACCTTTTTGCGTTTGATGGCCACGAATGCCTTGGCTGCGGAGCCACCCATTGGCTTTACAGGCGATGTTGTTATGGAGAAGGAAGGCAAGGAAAAGTTTGTCGACATCAAGAAGTACGGCATCCGTATTTTTGTTGATGCCGCGCGGATAATGGGCCTAGCCCATGGCGTAGATTCTGCCAGCACCCGCACCCGCTTTCTAGAGGCTGGAGAGAAGTCGGGTATGACGGCCCTGGATGTTTCAGCTGCGCTTCAAGCAATGTCCGAGTTACAGCGCTTACGCTTAAATCATCAGCTGCGTGCAATTGGAGAGGGCAAAACGCCAGACAATCATTTGCACCCAGACGAGTTGAGTACTTATGATGAAGCTGTGTTGCGTGAAGGGTTGAAACAGGCAAAGCGTTTGCAACAACGGTTAAAACTTTCGTACCGGATATGATGAGTTAGTCATGTCCAACCGCTTGAGGGTATTGCTGGGCAATTATGGGCCAGCCTTTTTTGTTGCGCTGTTCGCGATAGGTTTTGCCCTTACGGTGCTGGTGCTGGGCTGGCTGGAACAGAAGGGCTTAAGCCAACGATGGATTGGCTATGGCTTCCTGTTTATGACGTTGCTCGTTTTTTCCCTGGTCGGTTTGTTTACGCGAACTTCGGACGTTGCTGAGTATTTTGTTGCAGGTCGCCGTGTCTCTGCTGTCTACTCCGGAATGTCCTCCGGTACCGACTGGTTGTCTGCTGCATCATTCATTGGTTTAGCCGGTGCGTTGTATCACTCAGGTTATCAAGGCTTGGCATTTGTGATTGGTTGGACTGGGGGCTATGTATTGCTTGCCTTGCTTATGGCGCCCTATCTGAGAAAGTTTGGGCAGTACACGCTCCCTGATTTTCTTGCTGCCCGTTATGGGGGACAAAGTATCCGCCTGGTCGGTGCCCTGGCGGTTATTCTCTCCTCGCTCATTTATGTTGTAGCGCAGGTTTATGGCGTTGGGCTGATTACCAGTCGCTTTATTACGCTGCAATTTGAAATCGGGGTTTACCTCGGTCTGGCCGGTGTGCTCGTCTGTGCATTTCTGGGGGGGATGCGTGCCTTATTGCATGCGCAGGCAGCGCAATACGTTATTCTGCTCATCGCGTACATAACCCCGATTACGATTCTTTCATTTGATCGTACGGGCATTCCGGCGCCGCCGGTCTTTTATGCATCTGCGATGCATCAATTGGTTAATCTGGAGACGGAAGTATTCAATCGTCCGGAAGAGGTTGCCGTTCGTGCTTTATACGCAGATCGTGCCCAACGGCTTGAAACGCAGATTAGGAATTTGCCTGAATCTTTGTCTGAAGAGCGTGCTCGTCTGGGTGAGTTGATTGAGCACAAGAAGTCTTCTGATGCACCGGTGAGAGATATTGTGCAGCTTGAACGCGAGCGACGCGCTTTGCCAACATCACCGAATCAGGCGCATGCGCAGTGGCGTAACGATCTTCATGATGCCCGACAGCGTGCAGCGCCTCCTGTTACAGATTTGGATGCGTTTTCCTTGCCGGAGGATGGAAACAGTCGGGCCAACTTTCTAGCACTGATTTTCTGCCTGACGATTGGGACAGCGTCCCTGCCTCACCTGCTGATGCGTTACTACAGTATTGCTAGTGTGAGCCAGGCGCGCCGTTCTGTTTTCTGGACACTCTTTTTCGTCGCACTGGTTTATCTCTTAGCACCGGCTTATGCCGTATTTGTGAAACTCGAAGTCCTGCAACATACGATTGGCGTACCCATTGAATCATTGCCTTCGTGGATTAATGCCTGGGCGAAGATCGGCCTGGTTTCTATTGACGATATTAATCATGACCATATTTTGCAATGGGGTGAGCTGACGATTAATCCGGATGTGATTGTTCTGGCCACCCCAGAAATCGCCGGTTTGCCTTATGTCATTTCCGGCATGGTGGCAGCCGGTGGGCTTGCAGCCGCACTTTCTACATCAGAAGGTTTGCTGCTTTCAATTACTTCAGCCCTTTCTCACGATATCTACTTCAAGATGCTGCGCCCGGACGCTTCTGCTTCCTGGCGCTTGATCGTTTCTAAATCGGTGATGGTGGGGGTGGCGATTCTGGCGGCATCGATTGCAGTGCAGCGTCCCGCATCAATTGTAGATATGGTTGCCTGGGCTTTCTCGGTTTCTGGAGCGGCGTTGTTCCCCGCTTTGGTGCTTGGGGTCTTCTGGCCGCGGGCCAATCGCGCAGGGGCTCTGGCAGGCATGTTTGCCGGGCTATCCGTAACATTGTTTTATATAGCCCGCGTCAAGTTCGACAGTATCCCGATGTTGGGCTGGTACGGTATTGGCATGAATCCCTGGTTCGGTATCGAAGCGGCTGCTGCCGGTGTCTATGGGATCCCAGTTGGATTTTTGACCAATGTGGTCGTCAGTCTGATCACTAAACCGCCAGGAGCGGAAAGCCAACAGTTCATCGAGCGTCTCCGTTACCCCAGAATTTTGTATAACCGTGAGGCGGAGCCTGTGAGGTCTAGCGATGCCTGAAGCGAAATACATCCGCCAACAGCAAAAGCGTTATTGGCAGAAAACGCTGGGATTAACCGGCGCACTGCTGATTATTTGGTTTCTGGTCACTTTTATCGTGCCCTATTATTCAGTCTGGTTGAATGAATGGATGTTTTTGGGTTTCCCCTTGGGGTATTTTCTCGTCGCAAAGGGCTCCCTGTTCATCTATATCGTCCTGATCGCAGTGTATGCGTTGTTGATGAACCGCCTGGATCGCCAATTTGGTGTCGATGAGCAATGACGGCCTTTGATTTGCTCATTTTGCTGCGCGGCGTTCTTGAACTGGTGCTCTGGCTTATGATCGGTCGGCGATTACTCCTTGTGTTTGTGGGGAGGCAAGGGCAGGTCAATGCGGTTGTTCAGATCTTTGACTTGCTCCTAACGCCTGTAAGGGCAGCAGCGGGATGGCTGATGCCTGGTTTGCCCCAATGCCGGCGTGATTTATTGGCCTTTGTTTTGTTGCTCGTTGTCTGGATGGGGCTTGGGCTAGGCAAAGTCATGCTCGTAGCGCAGTGATTCTCTAAGCCGGGCTTGTTGCAAAAAACCGGTGAAGCCGGTATAGTCCTGCTCCTTGCAGTAGGCGCGTAGCTCAGCTGGTTAGAGCACCACCTTGACATGGTGGGGGTCGTTGGTTCGAGTCCAATCGCGCCTACCAACGAATTCAGAACTGAAAAGCCAGAGTCAGATTCGCCGAATATCGCAATCAACGCGACCCCGGCCACCTGTTCTGGCTTTTTTGTTGTCTTCCTTTTGCTCGCGAGTCCAAGATGCCAGTCATTACCTTGCCTGACGGTTCCCAGCGTGAATATCCCCAGCCCGTTACCGTGCTGGATGTTGCTGCCAGTATTGGTGCCGGTCTTGCGCGCGCTGCATTGGGCGGTCGAGTGGGAGACAAACTGGTCGATGCCAGCTATCTGATCGAAACAGATAGCCCGCTCGCCATCATTACGGATAAAGACCCGGAAGGTCTGGATCTAATCCGTCATTCGACGGCACACTTGCTGGCCTATGCCGTTAAAGAACTCTATCCGGACGCCCAGGTGACGATCGGGCCAACAGTTGAAAACGGCTTTTATTACGATTTTGCTTACTCACGCCCATTCACACCTGAAGATCTGGCCGCTATTGAAAAGCGTATGGCTGAGTTGGCTAAGAAAGATATTCCGGTAACCCGTGAAGTCTGGTCGCGTGATGACGCAGTGACGTTCTTCGAAGGGCAGGGCGAGCGTTATAAAGCTGAACTGATCGCCGCTATTCCGGCTGATCAGGATGTGTCGTTGTACCGCGAAGGTGATTTCATTGACCTTTGCCGCGGTCCCCACGTGCCATCGACCGGCAAACTCAAGCACTTCAAGCTAATGAAAATTGCTGGCGCCTACTGGCGTGGTGATCCGAAGAACGAACAGCTGCAGCGTGTTTACGGGACTGCCTGGGCCAAAAAAGAGGATCTGGAAGGCTACCTGCACATGCTGGAAGAAGCCGAGAAGCGCGATCATCGTCGCCTCGGCCGTGCGCTGGATCTATTCCACATGCAGGACGAAGCGCCGGGCCTGGTGTTCTGGCACCCTAAGGGCTGGGCGGTTTGGCAGGAAGTGGAACAGTACATGCGTCGTGTTTATCGCGATAACGGATATCAGGAAGTACGTTGTCCGCAGATTCTGGATCGTTCCCTATGGGAAAAGTCTGGTCATTGGGATCATTATCACGAGAATATGTTCACGACCGAGTCGGAAAAGCGCCATTACGCGCTGAAGCCGATGAACTGCCCGGGCCATGTACAGGTCTACAACGCCGGTTTACGTTCGTACCGTGATCTGCCGCTGCGTTATGGTGAATTCGGCTCCTGTCACCGTAATGAATCGTCAGGTGCGTTGCATGGCCTGATGCGCGTCCGTGGTTTTGTGCAGGATGATGGCCACGTGTTCTGTACCGAAGACCAGATCGAAGCGGAAGTAACGGCCTTCAATGCACTGGTTAAGCAGGTTTATGCCGATTTCGGCTTTAACGAAGTGGCCGTTAAATTGGCGCTTCGTCCCGAAGGCCGTGTTGGTTCAGACGAAATCTGGGATAAGGCGGAAGAGGCGCTGCGCGCTGGACTACGCGCTTCGGGTCTGGAATGGACCGAGCTGCCGGGTGAAGGCGCTTTCTACGGCCCAAAGATCGAATTCCACATCAAGGATGCCATTGGCCGTTCGTGGCAATGTGGCACGATGCAAGTCGATTTCTCCATGCCGGGCCGTCTGGGCGCTGAGTACGTCGCAGAGGACAACAGCCGCCGTGTACCAGTGATGTTGCACCGGGCGATTCTTGGCTCGCTCGAGCGTTTCATTGGCATTCTGATCGAAAACCACTCGGGCGCGTTGCCGACCTGGTTGGCGCCGATTCAGGCAATTGTGCTCAATATTTCGGAAAAACAGGCCGATTACGCCGAAGATGTGGTGAATCAACTACATGCCGCCGGTTTCCGGGCGGAAGCCGATTTGCGTAATGAGAAAATTACCTATAAAATTCGGGAACATAGCGTTAACCGGCTGCCTTACCAACTTGTCGTAGGCGACAAGGAAAAAGAAGCCGGTCTCGTGGCCGTGCGTACCCGTGGGGGTCAGGATCTGGGGCAAATGCCCGTTGCAGAGCTGATCGAACGTCTGAAAGCAGACGTTGCTGCCTACCGGTAAGCGCGGTTCGTTTTTTTATTGAATTAAGGAGTACTGGTCATAGCTCTTCCGAAGTCGAACCGCCTCAATGAGGAAATCACGACCCCGCAGGTACGCCTGTTGGGACCTGAAGGCGAACAGCTGGGCGTCGTTGCCATTCGTGATGCCCTGGCGCAGGCTGAAGAAGCCGAACTGGATCTGGTTGAAATTGCACCGACGGCTTCGCCACCGGTTTGCCGAATCATGGATTACGGCAAGTTCAAATACCAGGAAGCCAAGCGTCAGCATGAAGCCAAGCTGAAGCAAAAGCAGGTTCAGGTTAAGGAAATCAAGCTACGACCCGGTACGGACGAGAACGACTACCAGATCAAGATGCGCAACATGGTGCGCTTCCTGGGTGAGGGCGATAAGGTCAAAGTGACGCTTCGCTTCCGTGGTCGTGAACTGTCGCATCAGGAATTCGGGATGCGTCAGCTGGAACGCGTCAAGGCGGATCTGGAAGAAATCGGCGTTGTAGAACAGATGCCGAAGATGGAAGGTCGTCAGATGGTCATGGTGATTGCACCGGCTAAAAAGGCCCCTGCAGCTGCCAAGGCAAAGGCGAAAGAAGAACAGACGGAAACGGCTGCTGCGTAAGCGGTAGCGGTTTTCAGCAGGATTGATCGGGCTGTGCAAACAGCCGGGTCATTACAAGTGGCATCGGGTTAGCAAGAGTTTCCGTCGGAAACCACCTGATGACATGACATAAAGGAGCATATACATGCCCAAGATGAAGACGAAGAGCGGCGCAGCCAAGCGTTTCCGCGTTCGTGGCAGCGGCAGCATCAAGCGCGGCCACGCATTCAAGCGCCACATCCTGACCAAGAAGACGACTAAGTCCAAGCGTCAGCTGCGTGGTCCGGAAACCGTTAATGCCTCGGATGTAGCAGCTGTCCGAGCCATGCTGCCCTACGCATAAGGAGAATAAACTATGCCTCGCGTTAAACGTGGTGTAACGGCGCGCGCTCGCCACCAGAAAGTTTTGAAGCTGGCCAAGGGTTACCGTGGCCGTCGTAAGAACGTATACCGTATTGCCAAGCAAGCGGTGATGAAGGCCGGTCAGTACCAGTACCGTGACCGTCGTCAGCGTAAGCGTCAGTTCCGTACGCTGTGGATTGCACGTATCAACGCTGCATCGCGCGAACTGGGCCTGACCTACAGCCGTTTCATGAACGGTCTGAAGAAGGCTTCGATCGAAGTCGATCGCAAGGTTCTGGCTGATCTGGCCGTGTTTGACAAGCCTGCATTCGCACAGCTTGCCAACCAAGCCAAGGCAAGCCTCGGCCTGTAATCGCCGTGTGATCCGAAAAAGGAGGCGTACCGCCTCCTTTTTTTTCGGATCATCCGTAAAGATCAGCGTGTCTGGTTTTTACCGATGTTCTGACAGATTTATCAGAGGTGTTTATGTCGTCGCTGGATTCCGAAATTAGTTCCGAAGCCGTTCTGGCTGAATTGGCAGAGGCCTTGGCGGCTGTCAAAGATATCGACACCCTGGAAGTGACCAAAGCCCGTTATCTGGGTAAAACCGGTGTTGTAACAGAAGCACTCAAGGGTTTGGTTACCCTGCCGGTAGAAGCGCGTAAAGAAGCCGGTGGCCGCATTAACAAAATCAAGGTTCAGGTAGAAGCCGCTATCAATGGGCGACGAGATGCCTTGAAAGAAGAGCAGTTGGCAGCTCGTCTGGCCGAAGAAGCGCTTGATGTGACCTTGCCGGGCCGCGGCAATGAACGTGGGGGGCTGCACCCGGTAACGCGGAGTCTTCAACGTATCGAAGGGCTCTTTGCTTCGATGGGTTTCTCAGTTGCCGAAGGCCCGGAAATTGAAACAGATTATTTCAATTTCACTGCACTCAATACACCGGACGACCACCCGGCACGTTCTATGCATGACACCTTCTATCTGAAGGATTCGCAGGGTAACGTCCAGTCAGATGTACTGCTGCGTACGCATACCAGTCCGATACAGGCGCGTTACATGAAAAAGCATGTCGCCACCTATGGCGGCAAAGAAGGTATGCCCGAGATTCGCATCATTGCGCCGGGACGCGTCTATCGCGTCGATTCTGATGCAACGCACTCACCGATGTTCCACCAGGTCGAAGGCCTCTGGGTGGGCGAGCACGTCACCTTTGCTGCACTCAAGGGCGTGATGATCGATTTTCTGCATCAGTTCTTTGAAACCGATGCACTAGAAGTGCGTTTCCGTCCGTCATTTTTCCCCTTCACCGAACCATCCGCTGAGATTGATGTGGCCTTTGGTGAAGGCCCACTTAAAGGCCGCTGGTTAGAAGTGGCGGGTTGCGGCATGGTGCACCCGAATGTATTGGCTGAAGCTGGCATCGATGCCGAGCGCTATGTGGGTTTTGCCTTCGGCATGGGTCCGGATCGTTTGACCATGTTGCGTTATGGCATTAATGATTTGCGACTGTTCTTTGAGGGTGATGTTCGTTTCCTCAACCAATTTGCCGCCTAAAACGCTGCGACACGAACCATCGAGATTTAGCGAAAGACCACAAGCATGAAATTCTCCGAATCCTGGCTGCGCCAATTCGTTAACCCGGAACTGTCTTCGGAAGCCCTGGCCGAATTGTTGACCATGGCGGGTCTGGAAGTCGAAGAACGTGGGCCGGTTGCGCCACCATTCAACAACGTGGTGGTGGGGCATGTGTTGTCAGTGACCAAGCATCCGGACGCTGATCGTTTAAATGTTTGTGAAGTTGATGCTGGTGAAGGCGCACCGCGCCAGATCGTTTGTGGCGCGAGTAATGTCGCCCCGGGTTTGAAGGTGCCATGTGCACTGCCGGGCGCTGTATTGCCAGGTAACTTCAAGATTAAAGAAGCCAAAGTTCGTGGCGTGCCTTCAGCCGGGATGCTCTGCGCTGCTGTTGAGCTGGGCATGGCTAAGGAAAGCGATGGCCTGATGATTCTGTCGGCCGATGCTAAGCCCGGCACATCGCTGCGTGAGCTGCTGGGGCTGGATGACATTTGCCTGGAGCTAAAACTCACACCGAACCGTCCTGACTGTCTGGGGATGCTCGGGTTGGCACGTGAAGTATCTGCGCTGACTAAAACCCCGGTTCATGTTCCTGAAGTTAAAGCGATTACGCCAGCGCATCAACAAACATTGCCGGTAACTATTGATGCGGCAGACCTGTGTGGTCGATTCACGGGGCGTGTCATCAAAGGCGTTAATGCCAAGGCGCCGACGCCTGCCTGGATGACGCAGTGTCTGGAGCGCTCGGGTTTGCGCTCGATCAGTGCACTGGTCGATATTTCCAACTATGTGATGCTGGAGCTGAATCGCCCGAATCATGTTTTTGATCTAGGCGCCGTAAAAGGCCCGCTGACAGTGCGCTGGGCGAGTAACGAAGAAAAGCTGACGCTGCTGGGCGGTGCTGAGGTCGTGCTCGATCAACGCTATGGCGTTATTGCCGATGAAGCGGGCGCTATTAGCCTAGCCGGCATTATGGGTGGTGAACGTACGGCCTGTACTGAGACTACACAGGATGTCTTTGTCGAAGCGGCATACTGGCACCCGGCAGCCATTCAGGGCCGTAGCCGCTGGCTTAGCTTGAATACGGATGCCGGCCATCGTTTTGAGCGTGGTGTCGATTTTGCTGATACCGTCACCGGTGTTGAACGTATTACCCAGCTTATTCTCGAAATCTGCGGTGGCGCGCCGGGTCCGGTCGTCGACCAGATTACGCAGTTGCCAGAACGTCCATCCGTTAAGGTGCGTTTTGACCGTATTCGCAAAGTGCTGGGTATTGCCCCGACCGATGCAGAAATCAACCAGATTTTCACGGACCTGGGCTTTCAGCCGCAAGCAGTCGCAAGCGGCTTAGAAATTACACCGCCAAGCTGGCGTCATGATCTATCTATTGAAGAAGACCTGATCGAAGAAGTTGCCCGCGTTATTGGTTACGACAATATTCCTGCGAAACCTCCGGTTGGCCCCATGAATCTGTTGGGTCAGACCGAAACAACGCGTCCACTGGATGCGCTGCGCAACGTGCTGGTGGAACGCGGTTATCAGGAAGTGATTAACCTGGCCTTTACCCCAGAAGCTTGGGAAGCCGATTTTGCGGCTAACCAGGCACCGGTCGAACTGGCTAATCCGATTGCCAGTCATTTGTCAGTCATGCGCTCGTCACTGATTGGTGGTCTGATTAACACCCTAATCAATAACCAGCGTCGTCGTCAGCCACGACTGCGTTTGTTTGAAAGTGGCCGAGTTTTTGAACGCCAGAGCGCGAGCGAAGCAGGGCAGGTTGATGGCTATCATCAGACCTTGCGCCTAGCCGGTCTGGCCTGGGGCGGCTCTGCCCCCGAGCAATGGGCAATCCCTACGCAACCTGTCGATTTCTTTGATGTCAAAGCGGATGTTGAAGCCCTTAGCTCGGCGCAACCATTGCGCTTTGAAGCTGCGGTCCATCCGGCATTTCATCCGGGTCGCAGCGCACGCGTGTCTCGTGATGGCAAAGCAATTGGTTGGGTTGGTGAGTTGCACCCGCGTTGGGTTCAGAAATATGAACTTGAATCGGCGCCGGTGATCTTCGAGTTGGACATAGACGGCCTAACTCCGGCAAAACTGCCTGTGTATGCGCCCGTATCCGCTTTCCAGGCGGTTGTCCGGGATCTTGCAGTCGTTGTAGATGCGAAAGTGCCCGTGCAGAACCTAATCGATCTGCTTTGGACGAAAGCGCCTGATGTACTCCGATCGGTCAATCTTTTCGATCAGTATCAAGGAAAAGGCGTGCCGGAAGGTTCAAAAAGCCTTGCCTTCCGCTTTACGTTGCAGGATACTCAATCAACCCTTGAAGATCAAAAGGTTGAGGCCGTTATGGCCCATTTGCTAGGTCAGCTGACGCAAGCCGGCGCTACCTTGAGAACCTGATATTCAGCTAAAATCATTACCGATAGACGGTTAGTCCGCCTTATCTTTGTTTTTTCGAAAGTACTGCATCATGACAACACTCACCAAGGCCGAAGTTTCCGACATTCTCTTTGAGAATCTGGGGCTCAATAAGCGCGAATCTAAAGATATGGTTGAAGCTTTCTTTATTGAGATCGCCGATACCTTGAGTGCAGGTCAGTGGGTCAAGCTGTCCGGCTTTGGTAATTTTCAACTGCGTGACAAGCCGCAGCGTCCTGGCCGTAACCCGAAGACCGGCCAGGAAATTCCAATTACAGCCCGCCGCGTGGTGACCTTTCATCCAAGCCAGAAGCTCAAGGATGAAGTAGAACGCGTTCAGAAATCATCGCGCCACTGATATTAAGCATCCGTTCTTATGTCTGATCTATTCAGCCTGTCGGTTGGCGAAGCTTTCTCTGAAACTGCCGGTTCGGCCTTGCCGCCCATTCCTGCGAAACGATATTTCACGATTGGTGAAGTCAGTGATCTGTGTGGGGTCAAAGCCCACGTATTGCGTTATTGGGAACAGGAATTTACGCAGCTCAAGCCGTTAAAACGGCGCGGGAATCGTCGCTATTATCAACATCATGAAGTACTGTTGGTGCGCCGTATTCGCGAATTGCTTTATGACCAGGGTTACACCATTCACGGTGCGCGTAATCAACTGAGCCACCCGGGCCACCATCCGGTGGTGCCGGAGCTTGTTTCTGCCACGCAGTCTGATTTGCGGATTGCTTTGAATGAAATTATTGATCTTCTGCGTCTTTGATCCATTTGATTTACCCATCATGATTGAGTAAAGCTGGGCCTTGGCGTAAAATAACGCCCTTGTCGGCGTGTAGCGCAGCCTGGTAGCGCACTTGTCTGGGGGACAAGGGGTCGCAGGTTCGAATCCTGTCACGCCGACCAGTCATCGAGCAGTAGATATATTTAATTAAACCGGTTTTGCGTAAGCAGACCGGTTTTTTTATTGGCCAGACTTGTAAATAGCCTGAGTATTTACTGGGTATTACGATTTGATTGCCAATTTAATAAAATTAAACTTGCACCGAAGGTTTATGGCTATTAGAATGGAATCAATCGAATTGATATTGATTCGAATAAGTTTATTTAAACAAGTACTGATACCGGAGTTAATTATGGATCTGTCGACACTGAATGTTGAGCAATTAAAAGACCTGTTGAAGAAAATCCCGGCCGAAATCAAGCGCCGCACGGAAGAAGTTTCCAACGCTGCCCGTGAAGCGGCTATTGAAAAGCTGAAGGCGATTGCCCGCGAACACGGTTATTCGCTCGAAGAGCTGGCCGGTACTAAAAAAGCCCGTAAAGCATCGACGGGTGCGCGTAAGCCGGTTGCGCCGAAGTATGCCAATCCTTCAAACAGTTCTGAAACTTGGACAGGCCGTGGTCGTAAGCCGCTGTGGGTACAAAATGCCCTGAATCAAGGTAAGTCACTGGAAAGCCTGTTGATCCGCTAAGGTTTTTGCATATGATTAACGGGACCGATTCGTCGGTCCCGTTTTCTTTTGGGTAAGCGTATGAATTAAAGCAGCCTTTAGGTTATCCTTACAGATTAGACGAGGCGCTGATGAATATTCTTTTGTCCAACGATGACGGTTATTTTGCCACTGGGCTGAGTGTGCTCCATCAGGCTTTGTTGCCGCTGGGTACGATTAATGTAGTAGCGCCAGAGCGTGACCGAAGTGGTGCGAGTAATTCGCTGACCTTGGACCGCCCATTAACATTGCGCACTGCCCCAAATGGTTTTCAATTTGTTAACGGCACGCCGACCGATTGCGTTCACCTTGCGGTCACAGGTTTGATCGATACCTTGCCTGATCTGGTTGTCTCAGGCATTAATCATGGCGCCAATATGGGCGATGACACGGTTTACTCAGGAACGGTTGCTGCTGCTACGGAAGGTTACCTTTTGGGCATTCCAGCCTTGGCGGTGTCGTTAGCAGGTAAAGAAGGTCAACATTTCGAAACAGCCGCTAAGGTTGCCAGGTTGCTGGCTGAAAAACTCATCGCCCGTCCAGTGGGCCAACCGGTGCTGCTTAACGTCAATGTGCCAGATATCCCATTTGATCAAATCGCCGGCATGCGGGTTACCCGACTCGGTAAACGGCACAAGGCCGAACCGGTGATTCGGGCAATTAATCCGCGTGGAGAAACTGTCTATTGGGTAGGCCCAGCCGGAGCAGCTCAGGATGCCGGGCCGGGAACGGATTTTCATGCGGTTGAAACGGGCTATGTGTCCATAACCCCGCTGCGTTTGGACCTCACGCATACGGATCAACTGGATGCCGTACGTGGCTGGTTGGGGTAAATAATGAGTCGTGCCGCCCTCGGCCAGGGAATGACCTCTGCACGAACACGTGCGCGCATGGTTGAACGGCTTCAACAGCAGGGAATTCGAGATAAAGGGGTTCTTGCCGCTATTAATAAGGTAGAACGCCATCTATTTGTCGATGAAGCGTTCGCACACCGGGCGTACGAAGACACGGCGTTGCCACTTGGCTTAGGTCAGACAATCTCGCAGCCTTATATAGTGGCCCGCATGATCGAGTGTCTTCGGGCTGACGGCCGTCCTCTGGGCAAAACGCTAGAGGTTGGCACCGGATGCGGTTATCAGGCATCGGTTCTGGCGGGTCTGACCAAAGAAGTCTATTCAATTGAACGGCTCGCCGGTCTCATCGAGCGTGCCAAGCTTAATCTGCGTGCGATTAAATGCTTTAACGTACGTCTTAAGCATGGCGATGGTTATCAGGGCATCCCCGAAGCGGCCCCCTTTGACTCGATCATTCTTGCTGCCGCGGCGCCCAAAGTCCCCGATGCCCTCTTACAGCAAATGGCAGTTGGTGGCAGAATGGTTCTTCCGTTTGGCGCATCCTCCGATGATGCCATGCAACGGATGCTGGTAATTGAACGCACAGAGACTGGCTGGGATGAGCAGTTGATGGAGCCAGTGAAATTTGTCCCCATGTTACCGGGTGTTGAATGACGCAGTTTGTAAATAAAATCTCGTTGGCTAGTGTGCTTCTGGTCGCTTTGCTGGCTGGCTGTAGTTCTCTATCTAAAGCGCCGGTAGATGATGGCAAGTCATCATCGGTTTCTCCCTATCCACCGCTGCCCAAGGACTGTACGCAAACCTGGACGGTACGTAAGGGAGATACATTGATTGGTATTGCGCTAGATGCCGGTGCTGATTACCGGGATCTTGCTGCGATGAACCAGCTCGCCAATCCTAATATTATTCAGCTGGACCGTACGCTCTGCGTGCGTCGAACCGCAAGCAAAACCGGCAAAAAGGCAACGGCTCCAACGGCTGCTGCCCCGGCTGCAAAGTCGGTTGATAGTGATAAAGCGGTCCCCGTCAGCAAAAAGCCGGTTGAAGAGATGCCAAGCACTTCAACCGCAACAGCGGCAGCCATGGCGGATGGCGTCAAGTTTGCCTGGCCAGCTAAGGGCAAGATTGTTGCCGGTTTTAACGAGTCTTCAAACAAAGGCATCAATATTGCCGGCAAGATGGGTGAACCGGTCGATGCCGCCGCTGAAGGTAAAGTGGTTTACGCTGGGTCTGGTCTGCGTGGGTACGGAAACCTCGTCATCATCAAACACGATGGCAATTACCTGACAGCCTATGCGCATAACAGCAAGATCCTTGTTAAAGAAGGTGAAGCAGTAAAGCGCGGACAGCGTATTGCTGATATGGGTGATAGTGATGCTGATATGCCTATGCTGCATTTCGAAGTGCGGCGACAGGGTAAACCAGTCGACCCCATGAAATTTCTCAATCAGCGCGGTACTTGATTCATGCCGCACACACCGGAACGTCAGTCTCTTAATGAACGTTCCGGTGATGCGGCAGAGCACGATGACGACAGCATAAATATCCAAGCCTTAGAGGCGTTGTCGTTGATCAGTCAGCTGGAAGAGCCCGCTGATGACGATCTGGTGGCCATGGCAGCAGAAACCGAAGCGCTGCCCTTAATATCCGATGCTCCATTGATAAAGGCGACCGATCCTTCGGATCGTTTTGCTGCAGACGTTACCCAGACGTATCTGAATGAAATAGGTGCTCGCCCGCTACTGAACGCAGCCGAAGAGCTAGAGATGGCAAGACGGGTTAAGCTGGGCGATTTTGCGGCACGCCAGGAAATGGTTGAACGCAATCTGCGATTGGTTGTTTCCATTGCCCGACATTATATGAATCGGGGTCTGCCGCTCCTTGATCTGATTGAGGAGGGCAATCTCGGGCTCATGCATGCCTTGGATAAGTTTGATCCGGAACGCGGGTTCCGTTTCTCGACTTACGCGTCCTGGTGGATTCGTCAGGGTGTTGAGCGTGCTGTAATTAGCCAGGGACGTCTTGTACGTTTGCCGGTTCATCTGGTACGTGAAATTAATGCCTTGCAGCGACACCGTCGGCAATTCGCCGCCAAGCATGCCCGAGAGCCAAGTCTGGATGAATTGGCAGCACTCCATGGCCGACCGAGCGCTGATATTAAGACCTTGCTTCAACGCGGTGAACAGACCCGTTCGCTGGATCAACCACTGGAAAGCGGTTCAAGTCATACGTTGGGCGAAATGATTCCGGGTGAACAAAGCGATGACCCTCACGAATCATTAGCCAGTTCCGAGTCGGTCACCTTGTTGCTGGCCTGGGTCGATATGCTGCCGGAACGGCAACGACAGGTGATCGAGCGACGCTACGGTTTGCGCGGGGGAGAACCAGAGACCTTGGAAGCCATTGCTACGGATCTACAACTAACCCGTGAGCGTGTCCGGCAGATTCAAGCCGAAGCACTGGTGAGATTGCAGGGCATTGTCCGCGGGCGTCGACTTACGCCAGATTCCTTACTCTGAAGCAGATCCGGTAATTGCCGGAATAGACTGCGGATTTCGTGCCTCACGGATGGCTGCGCCCAGTTCGATCACCGACATCGCATAGGCAGCAGAGCGGTTATAGCGTGTGATGACGTAGTAGTTTTGTAAGCCTAGCCAATAAGCAGTCGCCTGGTTTGGCGTGGCCAAGGCAACGAGTGTGGCAGGTGTGCTATCCCGTAGACTGCTTTGAAAGCTAAACCCGGCTTCACGATAGGCTTCTAGCGGCAGGCTTGGTTTTACATCGATTTTTTCGAAGCTAATTGGCAAAGGAGTGGGCGCCGCGGTAGGAATAACAGCAATCTCACCAGTTAGCCAACCGTGCGATTTGAGAAAGTTAGCGACACTCCCAATAGCATCAATCGGGCTCTGACGTAAATCAATGCGGCCGTCACCGTCAAAATCGACGCCCCAGCGTCGTTGGCTACTGGGCATGAACTGCGGGATGCCCATCGCTCCGGCAAACGAGCCTTTGGTGTTGACCAGATCTAACTGATTTTCCCGGGCCAGTAGCAAATACTGCTCAAGTTCCGTTTGAAAAAACTCACGTCGCCGCTCACCATAAAAGCCAATGGTGGCGAGCGCGTTAAGAACGCTAAAACTGCCCATGTTGCGGCCATATTCGGTTTCAACACCAATAATTGCCACAATAATTTCAGCGGGCACGCCGTATTGCTTTTCGGCGCGTGCAATATCGTTCTGATAGGTATTCCAGAAATCAACGCCCCGGTTAATGCGACGTGCATTGACGAAACGACTCCGGTAGGCGGCCCAGTTTGGGGTGAGCTGGGCGGGTGCGGGCGCCATAATCCGCACGACCCGATTATCTGGATGTTGTTGCTCAAAAACCAGCGTCAGGGCGGTCGCATCAAACCCGTGGCGTTCTTGCATGTCTTCAATGAAATGCTGAACTTCCGGGTTGCTCGACATCTGGGGCTGCTGCCGGGCGTCAGCAGTTGGTTTCTTGGCCTTCGATTTTGCCTGGGCATCGCTTGGTACACCTATACTGCAGACGATCAGGCTGGCGATCATCAGGCCGAGCAAACGGGTGCGATACAAGGGGGTCTGGCGGAACGGGGTCATGAGCGTTCATTCAAGGGTAGAACCCGCATTTTTCCACATTTGCGGCCCTTCGTCCGCTGCCCTTGAACCGTTGTCAGAATGGGCAGATAATCGTTACAAATAATCAGATCCCATGCATAGCCATGGGCGAGGCACGGTGTTGCCGCGGGGGAGAGGTGAAGCTTATGAGTACGGCGTTTATTACACATCCAGATTGTCTGAAGCATGATATGGGTGATTTGCATCCGGAAGCACCTGGGCGACTGACTGCCATTAACGATCACCTGATTGCCCAGGGCATCGATATGTACTTCACCCATTACGAAGCACCCTTGGCCACCCTGGAACAGTTAATGCTGGTGCACCCGGCAGCTCACGTTAAGAAGGTGAAAGACACCTCGCCCGCCTTCGGTATCGCCCACCTCGATCCGGACACGGCGATGAACCCTCATACTTGGCAAGCGGCCTTACGCTCGGCCGGCGCAGGTATTCTGGCAGTGGATATGCTTATGGAAGGCAAAGCAGAGAACGCCTTTTGTGCTATTCGTCCGCCGGGCCATCATTGTGAACGTGAAACATCGATGGGTTTCTGTTTTTTCAACAATATTGCGATTGCCGCACATCATGCTTTAAAGCACCACCAACTAGAGCGTGTTGCCATTATCGACTTTGATGTTCACCACGGTAACGGTACCGAGAATATTTGTGCCGGGGATGACCGTATTCTGATGTGCAGCATCTTCCAGCACCCGTTTTACCCTTATTCCGGCACGGATAAACCGGCTGCGAATATGGTAAATGTGCCATTGCCGGGGGGTTCGGGGGGTGAGGAGCTGCAGGCGGCTGTTCTGGAATCATGGATTCCCCGTCTGGAAGCGTTCAAACCACAGATGATTTTCATCTCGGCAGGCTTTGATGCTCACTATGAAGACGATATGGGCGGCATGAAGCTTTTCGAGAAGGATTACGCCTGGGTGACCAACCAGCTGCGTGAAGTAGCGGTACGCCATGCCAATGGCCGGATCGTTTCGATGCTAGAGGGTGGCTATGTGATGTCGGCTTTAGCCCGAAGTGTGGCTGCGCATCTGCGGGCACTCGCTGAGATCTGAACTTCGGCTAGAATATGGGGGTTTTCGGGGAAAGCGGCTGGTTTTAAATGTGGCTTCACTTTCTCCTTCTGTCTAACGTCTTAGTTTCGCCATTTTCAAGGATGGTTTCCTGATGATCACCGGTTCGATAGTTGCCATTGTTACCCCCATGCATGAGGATGGTTCACTGGATCTGGAAGCGTTTCGCAACCTGGTCGATTTCCATATTCGCGAAAAGACTGATGCCATTGTTGTCGTAGGTACCACTGGCGAGTCGCCAACCGTTGACGTGGATGAACACTGCCAGCTGATCGAGATTGCTGTTGCGCATTCTGCAGGCCGTATCCCGATTATCGCGGGTACAGGCGCGAACTCCACGAAAGAAGCGATTTATCTGACGCAGCGTGCCAAAGACGCCGGTGCCGATGCTGGCTTATCGGTTGTGCCTTATTACAACAAGCCGACTCAGGAAGGTTTGTATCTCCATTACCGCAGCATTGCCGAAGCCGTCGCACTGCCATTGATTCTATATAACGTACCAGGCCGAACAGTTGCTGATATGAGCAACGATACGATTCTGCGTCTGGCCCAAGTGCCGGGCATTATTGGTGTTAAGGACGCGACAGGTAATCTGGATCGTGCCTGGGATCTGATCGAGCGTGCGCCTAAAGACTTCGCGCTTTACTCCGGCGATGACATGACCTGTATGGCAACCATCCTGATGGGTTATCACGGCAACATTTCGGTAACAGCCAATGTGGTGCCACGGGCAATGCATGATATGTGTGCCGCTGCCGCTGCAGGTAATGCGGCAGAGGCGTTGCGTATTAACCGCCCATTGATTGGCCTGCATCGCCACCTATTCTGTGAAGCCAATCCGATTCCCGTTAAATGGGCAGTTGCTGAGATGGGGCTGATGTCACATGGTCAACGTTTACCGCTAACGCAACTGGCTCCGGCGTACCACGAACGCGTTCGTGCCGCCATGAAGCAGGCAGGGCTCTGATCTAATGAAGTTAATCACCCGTAGTGCGTTTCAGTTAACGGTTGTTGTGCTTGCCACACTGGTGGCCGGTTGTTCCTATTTGCCCGAGTCAAAGAAGATTGATTACGGTACTGCTGCCAAGGCGCCGCCACTGGATATTCCACCAGATCTAACGCGCCCTTCCAATACCGGTCAGTATTCGGCACCCAATGTTGCAGCAACGGGTAGTGCGGTGTTCTCCCAGATCAATGCCAAGAACAAAGTGGCTCAGCGTCAGAACTCTGATGAAACCGTTCTGCCTGATGGTGCCCGTGGCATTGCCAAGATTGAGCGACAGGGTAATCATCGCTGGTTGATGGTGACCGTGCCGGAGGACAAGGCCTGGAATGTGACCAAGGCTTTCTGGCAGGAAAATGGCTTCATACTCAAGAGTGAAAACCCGCAAACCGGCGTTATGGAAACAGATTGGGCGGAAAACCGTGCCAACGTTCCAGGTGGGGCCGTTCAGGGGTTCTTGGGCAAGGTGCTAGGTACGCTTTATTCAACAGCAGAGCGCGACAAGTATCGTACGCGTCTGGAGAAGGGTGCCAAGCCAGGTACGACGGATATCTTCATTAGCCACCGTGGCATGGTGGAAGTCTATGTCACTGAGGGTAAGAGCGAAACCCGCTGGCAACCGCGTGATGCTGATCCAACGCTGGAAGCGGAAATGCTGCGCCGTCTCATGTTCAAGTTTGATGGTGTCGATGAAGTAGAAGCCCAGAAACTGGCCAAACAAATCGATGGTGGCAAATCGGTATCAGTAGATAAGGCCAAAATGGGCGCGGCACCGGATGGCGGTGCGATGCTGATCGTTGACGATAACTTTGATCGCAGCTGGCGTCGTATCGGCCTTGCCCTGGATCGCGTTGGCTTTACGGTGGAAGATCGTGAACGTGCCAGCGGCCTTTACTACGTGCGCTACGTAGACTCCGATGACAAGTCAGTCGTCGAGAAGAGTAGCGGCGGCTTCTGGTCCAGTCTGGCTTTCTGGCGCAGCAAAGACGATAAGGTACCTACTAAGGTGCAATACCGTATTAGCGTTCGCGAGCAGCAATTGGGTGGGCCGACTAACGTGATCGTACTGGGGCCGGGCGGCCAGGCAGATGTATCGCCGATTGCACGCCAGATTCTGGATCTGCTCCTGCAACAGCTACGGTGATCCGTTTTACTTCGCTCGGTAGCGGTAGCGAGGGAAATGCATTGTTGATCGAGGCGGGTTCGACCCGCCTCATGATCGACTGTGGCTTGCCGCTGAAACACGTACTACCCCGTATTGAGTCACGAGGCATGGACCCCGACGGACTTGATGCCATTCTTGTGACTCATGAACATGGGGATCACATTGGTGGCGTAATGGCATTGGCCCGTAAAACCGGTGCGGTTGTCTATCTGACCCGGGGCACGCATGCAGCCCTTCATGCGCGTTCGTCTGAAGCCTGTAATGGTGTGACATTGCGGCTTATTGATAGCCATGAAAGTTTTGAGCTGGGGAGTATCGAAGTGCGCCCATTTCCGGTGCCGCATGATGCCCGTGAGCCGGTTCAGTATGTGATTGCCACCGGTGAAATCAGTCTCGGTATCTTGACGGATCTGGGCATGCTCACGCCCCATGTAGAGCGTTCCTTGCAAGATTGTGATGGGTTGGTGCTCGAGTTTAATCACGATCCGGACTTGCTTGATAAATCTTCCTATCCGGATAGTCTCAAACAGCGTATTGCCGGTCGCTATGGACATCTATGCAATCGTGATGCCGCCAGTTTTCTGGCAGGCTTGAACCTCAACCGATTACAGCACGTGGTGGCAGCCCACTTATCGCAATCTAATAATCGCCCGGATCTCGTGTTAGACGCTGTCCGTGAAGCACTCGGCGAGGTGCCGGACTGCTTTTATCTGGCGACGCAGGAAGATGGGTTTGACTGGCTGTGTATTGAAGCGGCCCAGACATAAAAAAACCGGCCCGAAGGCCGGTTTTTCGTAACCGCCGAAGCGGTTCCAAGTTCGTAAAAACGATTACTTGGCAGCAGGTGCTGGAGCAGCAGCTGGAGCAGCTGGTGCAGCAGGAGCGGCTGCAGGAGCAGCAGCTGGAGCAGCAGGAGCGGCAGCAGCAGGAGCTGGGGCAGCAGCCGGGGCAGCAGGAGCAGCCGGGGCTTCTTTTTTGCCACAAGCAGAAACAGCAAGAGCGATCAGAGCAGCAACCAGAAGTGATTGTTTCATTTTCTTCCCTTTGATAAAGGTCGTTGAAGAATATCTCATCCGGAAAGACCCGGACAAGACATGACTACACAAGCAGTCTGATTAAATTATACACAGTTTGCCCTTTGGTAACAGGGGGTGAAAAGCATCATTACAGGCAGCGTCATCAAGTACAATTCTGGCCTCATTACCGTTACTTTTCATGCGCGGGATAGCGCCCAAAATTTATGCCAGTTGGAACGATAGAATCCCTTGACCATGCAGGTCAGGGAATTGCCAGAGATGGCGGCAAAACCATATTTGTTGAGGGCGCTCTGCCCGGTGAGCTTGTCAGCTGGCTCAGCTATCGACGCAAGCCCAGTTTCGAGCAGGCGCGCGTTACCGAGGTGCATCGTGCCGCCTCTACCCGGGTTGAACCGCGTTGCCCGCACTTTGGTGTGTGCGGTGGCTGTTCCCTACAGCACGCCGACCCCGCCTTGCAGATTGCTGCCAAACAGCGCGTATTGGAAGACAACCTGCGGCATATTGGCAACGTTTACCCGTCATCGATTTATTCTCCGATTGCCGGCCCGACGTGGCACTATCGGTTTCGTGCCCGGCTTTCAGTCCGCCTGGTGCCCAAAAAGGGCGGTGTGCTGGTGGGCTTTCATGAGCGGCGCAGCAGCTACATTGCCGACATGACATCGTGCTGCATCATGCCACAACACGTATCAGATCTCCTCATACCCCTGAGGGCGCTTTTTGCAGGCATGTCGGCGCCTGATCGAATGCCGCAAATCGAAGTAGCGGTTGGGGAGATCGCCGGTCAACCGGGTGCTTTCGATACCGTATTTCTGTTGCGTCACCTGGATCCGTTGACTGCGGAAGATATGACCCGCCTGCGACAATTCGGAGCGGCCAATCAGGTTCGCTGGTTCCTGCAATCAGGTGGCCCAGCGACGGTAATGCCGCTTCTGCCTGAAGATTCGCCACTGCTCGAATACCGCATCCCCAATTACGGTCTGACCCTTAAATTCGCGCCGACGGAGTTCACCCAGGTCAACCCGGCGATTAATCATGCCTTGGTGACTAAAGCCATGCGCCTGCTGGATGCGCAGCCGGGCGAACGCATTGCCGATATGTTCTGTGGTTTGGGCAACTTCACACTCCCCATTGCCTACAGCGGTGCAACCGTTATTGGTGTTGAGGGGAGTGAAGCGCTGGTACAGCGGGCAGCAGAAAATGCGCACCATAATGGCTTGGGTAAAAACACCAGCTTCTTCGCGGCTAATCTCTTCCTGGATTGCCAGCCCGTTATGGAGCGACTAGGTGCATTGGATCGTATGCTTATCGACCCGCCGCGTGATGGCGCTCAGGCGCTGGTACAGGCTTTGCCGGACGCTGATACACCGCGTGGGAATGCGCCGCATACCATTGTCTACGTTTCCTGCAACCCAGCTACCTTGGCCCGGGATGCTGATATTCTGGTGAATAGTAAAGGTTACGAGATGCTGGGGGCGGGGATTGCTAATATGTTCCCGCATACGGCACACGTCGAATCGATCGCCATGTTCCGGAGACGCTAAGTCAAACCGTCAGCCATAAAAAACGCCCGAGGAATGCTCGGGCGCTTGGTATCTGAAACGGCAGACTAATCTTTAAGCTGCAACCTTAACGATCATCTCGGCGCTGTTTAGGTAGGCGTTTGAGAAGATCTGACGGGCCAGCTTATAAGCGGCGCCATTCTTGGTTTTGAAGCGGGCGATTTCCTCGATGAACAGCTGGAGGGAGTCGGCCATACACTTCTTAAGGCTGGTTTGGTCCAGCAGCCCCAGATCATAGTCACAAACAGCGGAATTGCGACCCAGGCCTTCGATTTCTTTGGACGTCATGTGCAGCGAGTGCTCCAGCTGGCGCACGACCAATTC
>ERZ1034363.154-NODE-154-length-48398-cov-6.906417_pt1 | contig 48398 bp, 46 predicted proteins | sample MGYA00520616_ERZ1034363 | MGnify/ENA primary metagenome ERZ1034363 (study PRJEB33736, sample SAMEA104284506) | Azolla filiculoides | biome: Urban; feature: Water surface; material: Ditch water | place: Netherlands | collected 2015-10-28 | depth 0-0.1 m ...
TATGGTGAATGTCGTTGCCAGCTATGGAAGGCGATAAGGCGCAGAAAACAAATAAGGCCCCCACATCAGTGGAGGCCTTATTTATAAAGTGTGCTTAGAGAGCAGCAACCTTTTTGGCAATTGCCGACTTGCGGTTTGCAGCATTGTTCTTGTGAAGAACACCCTTGCTTACTGCCTTGTCTAGCTTCTTACCAGCGGTCTTCAAGGCTGTTTCAGCAGCTGCCTTGTCGCCAGTTGCTACTGCGGTGCGAGCTGCGCGGACAGCGGTCTTAACCTCTGACTTCACAGCCTTGTTGCGCTCAGTTGCCTTTGCGTTGGTGCCAATTCGCTTGATCTGCGACTTAATGTTTGCCACGTTAACCGTGTCTTTCACTCGATGTTTGTACGTTTGGATTGTGTCGCACCAGAGGTAGAGGGCTCTTCGCGACGAATCGTGTAGGTGGGACTACACGTAAGCCAAGAACCAACACTACCAGTAAGAATGCCAGTTGCTAAAACTGTGTCGCAGTTCGTGGGAGACTAGAGGTTCTATGTCTCCTCGCGCCACGAACCCACTGCAGCCTGCGTCAACAGAACCAGCGAAGATCCGTAACTTCTGCATCATCGCTCACATTGACCACGGTAAGTCGACCCTTGCCGACCGTATGCTCCAGATCACGGGAATTGTGGACGATCGCTCTATGCGCGCGCAGTATCTCGACCGTATGGATATTGAGCGCGAGCGCGGTATTACCATCAAGAGCCAGGCAGTACGTATGCCGTGGGAGCTCAATGGTGAAACATTCGCTTTGAACATGATTGACACTCCTGGACACGTTGACTTCACCTATGAGGTCAGCCGTTCGTTGGCTGCATGTGAAGGAGCAATCCTCCTCGTAGACGCAGCTCAGGGTATTGAAGCGCAGACTTTAGCGAATCTTTATCTTGCTATGGAGAATGACCTCACCATCATTCCTGTGCTGAATAAGATTGACCTTCCAGCTGCAGATCCCGACAAATATGCCAAAGAATTGGCTGATCTCATCGGTGGTAAACCTGAAGATGTTCTTCGAGTTTCGGGCAAGACAGGCATGGGTGTTGCAGAACTTCTTGACCTGGTTGTCGACAAGATTCCTGCCCCTGTTGGAAATGCAGATGCTCCCGCTCGCGCCATGATTTTCGACTCTGTCTATGACGCATACCGCGGTGTCATCACCTATGTCAGGGTCATTGATGGTTCCCTCAAGCCACGTCAGCGTATTCAAATGATGAGCACGAAGGCTGCTCACGAACTCATTGAAATTGGTGTGAGCTCACCTGAACCCATTCCTTCGCAAGGTTTGGGTGTTGGTGAGGTGGGTTACCTCATCACTGGTGTGAAAGATGTTCGCCAGTCCAAGGTCGGTGACACGGTTACTGACTTTGCCAAGCCGGCAACAGAAGCCCTTCCTGGCTATACAGATCCCAAAGCAATGGTCTTCTCTGGTCTTTATCCGATTGATGGTTCTGACTATCCAGTCCTTCGTGAAGCACTCGACAAGTTAAAGCTTTCTGATGCTTCGTTGAACTATGAGCCAGAGACCTCAGTTGCTCTTGGATTTGGCTTCCGCTGTGGCTTCCTGGGGCTTCTGCATCTTGAAATCATCACAGAGCGTTTAGAGCGTGAGTTCGGACTAGATCTCATAGCGACTGCTCCCTCCGTGCCCTATGAAGTCACCACTGAGGACAAGAAGACGGTTACCGTCACAAACCCAAGCGAATACCCTTCAGGCAAGATCACACGAGTATCAGAGCCTTTAGTTCGTGCAGGAATTTTGACACCCAAAGATTATGTCGGCACCATCATGGAGCTGTGTCAGAGTCGGCGTGGAAATCTACTCGGCATGGAGTACTTCGGTGAAGACCGTGTTGAGATGAAGTACGAGATTCCTTTGGGCGAGATTGTCTTTGACTTCTTTGACCACCTCAAGAGCCGCACCCAGGGTTACGCCTCTCTTGACTATGAAGAAGCTGGTGAACAAGATTCTGACCTCGTGAAGGTCGACATTCTTCTTCAAGGTGAGCAGGTAGATGCATTCAGCGCCATTGTTCACAAGGACAAGGCATACGCCTACGGTCTGATGATGACGGAACGTCTCAAGAAACTGATTCCTCGCCAACAGTTTGAGGTTCCCATTCAGGCAGCTATTGGTGCTCGCATTATTGCCCGTGAAACTATTTCGGCGATTCGTAAGGATGTTCTGGCCAAGTGCTACGGCGGTGACATCACTCGTAAGCGCAAACTTCTGGAAAAGCAGAAGGAAGGTAAAAAGCGCATGAAGATGGTCGGCCGCGTTGAAGTTCCTCAAGAGGCATTCATCGCCGCGCTTCAGGGTGATGAAGAAGTGAAGAAGAAATAAATGTCTGATTCTCAACGTCGCTCTAACTTCAGTGGCGATCGTGCTGTGAGTTATGGTTCTGTCGGTGCTACCCAAGCAGCAGATGTCTTGGTTTTCCCACCAGCTGGTTTCCGTTCATACCAGGATGAGTTCCGCATTGGCAGCGGGCAAGAGCGTTTTGATACCGCCACCGCAGCGCTGATGACCTGGGGAGTACCTCGTGGTTCACATCTCGAAGTAGTTTCAGTCAACGAAGCGCATTCGGAGGGATATAACGGTCTGATATTTAATGAATTCGGCGCTCCCATTCCACCAACTGCGGATGCCCTTGATCAACTGTTTGCGCCAGATGGCACTCCATATCTTTCAGCAGGTACAACCATCGAATTGGCCAAGTTGTGGACCCCTCAGGAGATCACCACGAGCCATCGTGTGATTTATGTCGTGCGTGAAGAGCGACGCATGGGGTACGCGTTAGGCACACTCGACCTTGCTCCTGTAATCGGAGAAGAGTTCTTTAGTGTCGAATGGCGCGAGGACGATTCGGTGTGGTGCGTTGTTCGAAGCGTTACGTCGATTGCAGAAGGTCGCAAGTACACATATCTGGCTCCTTTCATTCGCCTTCGTCAATGGCTGCAACGTCGCCAGTACGTCCGTTCACTTCTTCCTGCGCGAACCGTCTAGCTCATGGCAGGACCGCTTCCTGAAGGCAATGAGATGCCAGTTGACGGTTCACTTCCTGCTGGCGTGAACCTTGGAGCCGAAAATCGCACAATGAGTGCGTATATCCACATTCCTTTCTGTCGAGTTCGCTGTGGTTACTGTGATTTCAACACCTATACGGCCACCGAGCTACGCGGGTCTTCTCAAGCTACCTACATCGATGATTTAGCTCGAGAGATTGAGCTTTCGGGACACGTATTAGAGCGCGCAGGTGTTCCAAAGCGTCCTCTGTCCTCTGTTTTCTTCGGGGGAGGAACGCCTACTCTCTTACCAGCCCACGATCTCATTCGTGCCCTAGAGCTCGTACAAAGGCAGCACGGAATTGTTCCCGGAGCAGAAATCACTACCGAAGCTAACCCAGACACGATTACACCTGAATATGTCAATGCACTAGCTCAAGCAGGTTTCACCCGGATAAGCCTTGGTATGCAATCTGCTGTTCCTTCAGTTTTGGCCACTCTTGATCGCACCCATAACCCTGCTTCTGTAGCAACATCAGTACAGGCAGCCCATGATGCAGGACTGGAAGTCAGCATTGACTTGATTTATGGCACGCCTGGAGAGTCTGTGGAACAGTGGCGCGAATCTCTAGAAACAGCTATTTCTTTGAATACTGGCCATATCTCCGCTTACGCCCTCATCGTTGAGGAAGGCACTGCCCTTGAGCGACGTATTCGACGAGGCGAGCTCCCTGAGCCAGATGACGATCTCGAAGCCGATATGTATGAACTTGCAGAAGACTTGCTCTCAAAAGCCGGATTCAACTGGTACGAGGTGAGTAACTGGTCAAAATCAGAAGCACAAAGATCCGAACACAACCTCACCTATTGGCAGGGAAATGACTGGTGGGGGTATGGGCCAGGAGCTCATTCGCACATCGGTGGAACAAGGTTCTGGAACGTGAAACATCCAGCTGCGTACGCCCAGCGTCTTGCGGAGGGACATTCGCCTGCAGCTGGTTGGGAAACACCCGACAGCCAGTCACGAGAGCTTGAAAGCATTCTCTTGGGTAGCCGTATCCGCGAAGGAATAAGCACTGAAGGGCTTGCACCTGAAGCAGTCGCCGGACTCATTGCTGATGGTCTCATTGACGGTCCACAAGCCATACACTCAAGGCTTGTTTTGACGGTCAAAGGCCGTCTGAGAGCTGATGAAGTAGTGCGACGCCTAACCTTCTTCTAACTGGGCAATGTTGCACTGGTGGCGGTAGTATTAGCACTCAGAATGGTCGAGTGCCAGCGATGAAAGAAGGAGGATTGCATGGTTTCTCAACGCGGTCTAGAAGTCCTTCGAGCTATCGTTCAGGATTATGTTTCTTCGCGAGAACCGGTCGGTTCTAAAGCGATTGTCGATCGCCACCAATTTGGTGTTTCTGCCGCAACTATTCGCAATGACATGGCACTTCTGGAAGAAGAAGAGCTTATTGTTGCTCCACACACCTCGAGTGGTCGTGTTCCAACAGATAAGGGATACCGTCTTTTCGTTGACCATCTCGCAGAGGTCAAGCACATCAGTTCTTCGCAAAAGCAAGCAATTGATCATTTTCTTGATGAATCTGTCGACTTTGATGAACTGCTGGGGCGCACGGTTCGTTTACTTTCACAGCTGACCAATCAGGTCGCCATTGTTCAATACCCCACACTCGGTGCCACGCGCGTTCGCCACATTGAACTTGTTTCGTTAGGCAACCGACGTGCTTTGTGCATTGTGATCACTGACAATGGCCGCGTAGAACAACGACTCCTTGATTTGGACTCAGATCTGTCCGAAGAGGAATTAGCCGAACTCCGAGCCAGCATTAATGCTCAAGTCGCAGGGAAACTTCTTTCTGAACTCGCAGATTCCGTTGGCTCTTTGAGCAAAACGGTTTCTCCTCAGCTTTCTTCGGCTACAAGTCATATTGCCACTGCGCTCAGTGAGAGTATTCAAGCAAACCGTCAACAAAAGCTCGTCATGGCGGGCACAGCAAACCTTGTTCGCACTGAAGACGATTTCCACGGAAGTATCTACCCTGTTCTCGATGCAATTGAAGAACAAGTCATCCTGCTCAAGCTTCTTTCAGAAATGAAGGCAGATGCTCATGAAGTTGCCGTGAGTATTGGCCGTGAACACGGTAACTCGAGTCTCGAGCAAACAAGTTTGCTTGCAACGGGATATACCTCTGCTGGAGAGTCCGCAACCCTGGGTCTTCTTGGACCTACTCGGATGGATTATTCCAACAACATAGCTTCTATCCGGGCAGTTGCCCGGTACCTCACCCGCGTCCTGGACGCACAGTAATTTTTCGACCCAAAGGAGATGGCCTTCGTGGCTGATCATTACGACGTACTCGGTGTCTCACGTGAAGCGAGCCCTGAAGAAATCAAGAAGGCTTATCGACGCCTCGCACGAGAACTTCACCCCGATGTTAATCCTGATGCAACTGCTCAGGAAAAGTTCAAGCTAGTCACACATGCCTATGAAGTGCTGAGTGACCCAGTTCAGCGTCAGCAATACGACCTAGGCCCACAAGCTGGCTTCGGTGGTGGCGGTTTTAGCGACTTCGGAGATATTTTCTCCACCTTCTTTGGTGGTGGACAACAACGTGGTCCCCGTTCCCGTATGGAGCGCGGTCAGGACGCGTTGCTGCGTGTTGAAGTTGACCTTGCTGATGTCATCTTTGGCGTCCACAAAGACATCGATATCGATACTGCAGTCGTCTGTGAAACCTGCTCAGGATCTTGCTGTCAGCCAGGCACTTCACTTGCTACCTGCGATATCTGTGGCGGTTCCGGAACAATCCAGCGTGCTGTTCGTTCTCTTCTCGGTAACGTCATGACGTCAAACCCATGTGGGAGCTGCCGTGGATATGGAACAACTATTCCTGCGCCGTGCAGTTCATGCCAGGGACAGGGGCGTGTTCGCGCAACCCGCTCCATCCCTCTTGATATTCCTGCTGGTGTGGACACGGGTGTCCGTCTTCACATGACTCAAGCTGGTGAAGCAGGACAAGCCGGTGGCGTCAATGGTGACCTCTACTTCGAAATTAAGGTCAACAACAACGAAATCTTTAGCCGCGATAACGATGATTTGTTGTGCACTCTAGAAATTCAGATGACGGATGCCATTCTTGGGACCAAGGTCATTGTTCCTGCGCTCGATGGTGATGTATCTGTAGAGATCAAGCCAGGTACTCAAGGCTCAGAAGTTCTCACTGTCAAGGACAGAGGAATTACTCGACTGCGCGGAAATGGCCGTGGAGACCTCAAGGTGGGTATCCATATCGTTACGCCAACAAAACTCAGTGGCAAAGAAAAAGAACTGATTGAAAACTTCGCCAAGGGACGTAAACAGCCTTCTCCACAGTTGGCACACTTCCAGCAGGGTATGTTCTCCAAACTTCGAGACCGTTTCTTCAACGTATAAACATGGCTCACTTTTATCTTCTTGAATCTTTGGAATCCACTTCTGTGGGTTCTGTTGTCGTGCTCGACGGTTCAGAAGGAAGGCACGCCGCCACCGTTTCACGGGTGAGAGTGGGGGAGAGCTTTGCTTTAGGCAATGGGCGAGGATTGATGGTCACTGCTGAAGTAACTGCGACAACCAAAGACACTGTTGAGCTCCGAGTTGTATCAGTTGAGCAACATCAAGAATCATCCCCAAAGATCTATCTTGTTCAAGCTTTGGCGAAAACAGACCGTGATGAACGAGCTGTTGAGGCGGCAACGGAACTTGGTATTGATGTCGTCATCCCGTGGGCAGCAGACCGCAGCATTTCTAAATGGGAAGGTCCCAAAATTGAAAAGGGACTCTCGCGCTGGAGTGCCATAGTTCGTGAAGCGTCAAAACAATCCATCCGTGCCTTTGTTCCTCAGGTCGACCAGCACCTCAAAACTACACAGCTCATTTCTGAACTCTCGGGGGTTCACCTTCTTGTTCTTGATCCCACGGGTTCAGTACCCCTGAGCGCGGTTGTCTTAGATTCTCGTGACATTGCTCTTGTTGTGGGACCTGAAGGCGGACTTTCTGAATCTGAGCTTCTACGCTTTTCTGAATCAGGAGCGACAATCGTGTCGTTGGGGCATAACATTCTTCGCACGTCTACCGCAGGACCAGCAGCACTGGCCATTCTCAACTCCAAGCTAGGCCGTTGTTAAGCTAGTCATATGACAAACGCAGCAGAATCTATCTTCACCAAGATCATCAACAGGGATATTCCTGCAGAGATCTTGTTTGAAAACGACCGCGTTATTGCCATTAGGGATATTGCACCCCAAGCACCAGTTCATTTGCTTGTCATCCCCAAGGTCTCTGACTACTCAAACGTGACTGAGCTTGCTGCGGGAGATCCCGAATTGCTTGCAGAAATTGTGGCTACTGCGCACAACCTGGCAACCCTGCATGCGAACGGTGAATACCGTCTTGTGTTCAACACCGGTGAAACTGTAGGGCAAACCGTCTTCCACGTTCACGCCCACGTTCTATCTGGTGGTCTACTGGAGAGCTCACTTGCCTAATTCTGCGGCGAATAATGACGTCATCATTATCGACGGAATTGAAATGGTGCGTTTGCTTGGTGCCCAGGATCGTCTCTTAACCAATCTGGAACATCAGTATCCACTCGTGGACGTTCATGTTCGCGGAAATGAAATTCGTTTGCTTCCCAAAGTCGCTTCAGAAGAAGCGCAAGCGCAAGTTATCGGTGCAAAAGCATTGATGGAAGAACTACTTGCGATGGTGCGTAACGGACAGGATTTGGCTCCAGCAGATGTAGCAGAGTCCAAGCACATTCAAGATGCTCATCCTCACACCTCACCTTCTGCCGTTCTTGGAGAGGACATTCTTTCTACGCGCGGAAAGACACTCCGCCCCAAAACAGTTGGCCAACAGGAATACGTTCGTGCCATTGACGACCACACCATTACTTTCGGTATTGGACCAGCTGGTACTGGTAAAACCTATTTAGCAATGGCAAAGGCCGTTCAGGCATTGCAACGCAAAGAAGTTGAACGCATCATCCTCACGAGGCCTGCTGTCGAGGCGGGCGAACGTCTTGGCTTCTTACCTGGAACACTCACAGACAAGATTGATCCCTACTTACGGCCCCTTTTCGACGCGCTGAACGAAATGTTAGACCCAGAAGTCGTACCCAAATTGATGGCAGTAGGAACGATAGAAGTAGCTCCTTTGGCCTATATGCGTGGTCGTACCCTGAACAATTCCTTCATCATCTTGGACGAAGCTCAGAACACAACTCCAGAGCAAATGAAAATGTTCCTGACTAGATTGGGTTTTGATTCCAAGATGGTCATTACCGGTGACATAACTCAGGTCGATTTGCCCTCTACCGCAAGTGGTTTACGCCTTGTCACTGGGATCTTGGACGACATTGAAGACATCCATTTTGCTCGACTAACAAGTGCAGACGTAGTGCGTCATTCCCTAGTTGGACGCATCGTTGATGCTTACAGTGAATACGATGAAAAAACTCTGGCAGCACGTCACCGCCGTGAGAACGCCAAGGAGAATTCCCGATGAGTATTGAAGTAAATAACGAATCCACCTATGACATCGACGAAGCTGCGCTTCAGCGTCTAGCTACGTATTGCTTAGATGCCATGCGGGTTCATCCTGATGCTGAGATCGCACTGGTTCTGGTGGATGAGGCAGCCATGGAGCAACTTCACGTTCAGTGGATGGGGGAGCCTGGCCCTACTGATGTGTTGAGTTTCCCCATGGACGAACTTCGTCCTGGAAACGACGACATCATCACTCCTCCAGGAGTCTTAGGTGATGTTGTTCTGTGTCCTCAAGTGGCAGAAGTTCAAGCTGAAGGTGCTGGCCACTCCACCATGGATGAATTGCTCTATTTGACTGCTCACGGCATTCTTCACTTGTTGGGCTTTGATCATGCAGAACCTGAAGAAGAAAAAGAAATGTTCAGTCTTCAAAGAGACCTCATCGTTGGTTACACCATGAGCGAAAAGCAGCGCGATACACAGTGACCATTTTCCTCACCGTCGTCGGACTTCTCCTACTGATTAGTTTCGGTGGTCTGATGGCTGCCAGCGAGTCAGCCATGGGTGTGCTTTCCACTGACGACATACGCGACCAAGCTCAAGGCAAACGGTCACAGCGATCACTTATTGCCCTCGCTAATGATTTGGGACCGCACCGAACAGTTACCACCTTTGTCCGAATTCTTGCGGAAACAGCAGCTGCAGTTCTTGTGACTTTGCAACTTGTTACTGCGGGACTGCCTTACTGGGCCGCCCTTCTGCTCGCAATATTCATCATGTCCGTGGCGAGCTTTGTTCTTGCTGGCTCAAGTCCTCGCTCTGTGGGTCGCGCGCACCCGGAAGCAGTCTTGAACATCTCTGCACCGCTCATCCACTTATTCCGTGTCATCCTTGGCCCTTTGGCAAACTTTCTTGTCACCATGGGCGACAAAGTCACCCCAGGTCGTCCGGGTAACACCTCGTTTGCTTCAGAAGATCAACTGCTGAGTATGGTGGACGAAGCTGTGAAGCATGACGTCATTGAGAGCGAAGAGCGAGAACTGATTCACTCCATTTTTGAATGGGGAGAGACGATCGCACGTGAAGTTATGGTTCCCCGAACAGACATGGTGACCGTTGATGCGGATGCGTCACTTGATGTTGCTACCAAAATCTTCCTGGATTCTGGCTATTCCCGTATACCCGTCATCGCTGATGACGTCGATGAAATCGTGGGCGTGCTCAATCTCCGTGATGTGTCGAGAAAGTCTTTTGAAAACCCTGCTGAGTTTTCAACTCTGTCTGCTCAAGATCTTGCTCGACCAGCCATGTTCGTTCCGGAGTCGAAGAAAGCTGATGACACTCTGAAACAAATGCAGGCACAACATACGCATCTAGCCCTTGTTGTTGACGAACACGGTGGTATTGCGGGGCTCGTCACTCTGGAAGATCTCATTGAAGAACTTGTTGGAGATATTGCTGACGAACATGATCGTGGTGCGCCAGAAGTAGAAATGCTGAGTGACCAGCGATATCGCGTCGCCACTCGTTTGCCTCTGGATGAACTCGGCGAACTATTTGGCCTTGAACTCGATGATGAAGATGTTGATTCGGTTGGCGGATTATTAGCTAAAGAACTTGGTCGATTGCCCGAAGTGGGGGACAAAGTGACAGTCAGTGGCTTGATTATCGAAGCTGACCGAAGCGGGTCCCATCGGAAACGTGTCACTCGTGCAATTGTGGAAGCAGATCAAGACTTGATTGATGCTCGTCAGGCTTTTACGGAAGAGGAAAACTAATGGCCCGTCCGTCTAAAGCTGAAAAGCGTGGAGATTCGCCTGAGAATCAGCCGCGTTCAGGATTTGTTTCTCTCGTTGGTCGCCCTAACGTTGGCAAGTCCACACTCACCAATGCCTTGGTAGGTGAGAAGGTTGCCATTACCTCCTCGAAGCCACAAACCACTCGTCATGCGATTCGAGGAATCACTAATCGTCCAACTGGTCAATTGATATTGGTGGACACCCCGGGAATTCACCGACCTCGAACGCTGTTGGGCGAACGCTTAAACGCTCTCGTGTCAGCCACATTGGGCGATGTCGATGTAATTGGGATGTGCTTTCCCGCTGATGAACCGGTCGGTCCGGGTGATCGATTTATCAACGAGCAATTAGATAAATATCCTCGTGCTGTGAAGGTAGCTGTCATCACCAAGACAGATGTTTCCTCGAAGAAAGCGATTGCCACTAGGCTCCTGGAAGTCCAAGAACTTCGTGACTGGGCAACAATCATCCCAGTTTCGGCTGTGGGAGATGATCAAATTGATCTTTTGGCTGACGAACTGATCAAGCTCCTTCCCGAAGGTGTAGCTCTTTATCCTCTTGAGCAAAATACAGATGAAGACCTTGAGAAACGTATCTCTGAACTCATTCGTGAAACCATCCTTGAAGGCGTCCACGAGGAACTTCCTCACTCTCTCGCTGTCACACTCGATGACATGATTCAGCGCGAAGACAAAGAACTTCTTGAAATTTATGCCAACGTCTTTGTCGAGCGTGATAGCCAAAAGGGAATCATTATCGGAAATGGCGGCGAGCGTCTCAAGGACATTGGTCAACGCTCTCGTGCAGCAATCGAACCGCTTGTTGGACAAAAGGTGTTCTTGAGCCTTCGTGTGAAGGTTGCAAAAGACTGGCAACGAGACCCCAAACTGCTTCAGCGATTGGGCTTCTAGTAGCTCAGTGCTAGCCTAGAAATATGTCCTTTGGTCTGCTTCTTCTTAGCTGCCGCGACGAGTCCACTAAATAGGCCTCACTCGTCGCGGAGACGCCCGTTGGCTGACCACCACCCGCGAGGAGAAAAAGCATGAAGAACAATCAAGCCCCCAGCACAATGCCAGTGCACAAGTATCGTCCGTATCACGAGAGCCTCGGCATTGACCTGACAGACCGCACATGGCCAGGCAAGCGCATTGAGAAAGCTCCCGTTTGGTGCGCCGTAGACCTACGTGATGGAAACCAGGCTCTCATTGATCCCATGAGCCCAGAGCGTAAGCGCATTATGTTCGACCTTCTGGTCAAGATGGGCTACAAGGAAATTGAAGTAGGTTTCCCTTCTGCTAGCCAGACTGACTTCGATTTTGTTCGCTCTCTTATCGAAGAAAAAGCGATTCCTGACGATGTCACCATCCAGGTACTGACTCAAGCGCGCGATCACCTCATTGAGCGCACATATGAAGCTATTGCTGGTGCCAAGCAAGCAATTGTTCACTTCTATAACTCCACCAGCATCTTGCAGCGTGAAGTTGTCTTCCGCGAAGACCGTCAGGGCATCATGGATATTGCACTCCATGGAGCTCGTTACTGTCGCGAAATGGAAAAGACCATTCCGCAAACTCAGGTCTACTACGAGTACTCTCCTGAGAGTTTCACAGGAACCGAACTCGAATACGCCGTTGAAGTGTGTAATGCCGTTCTTGAGATTCTTGAACCTACGCCCGAACGTAAGGTCATCATCAACCTGCCTGCAACGGTAGAGATGGCTTCACCCAACGTGTATGCAGACTCCATCGAATGGATGGGGCGTCATCTTGCACATCGTGAAAACGTCCTCATTTCATTGCACCCTCACAACGACCGAGGAACTGCAGTAGCTGCTGCTGAACTTGGCTATATGGCAGGTGCAGACCGTATTGAAGGCTGCCTCTTCGGCAACGGAGAACGCACGGGAAACGTTGACCTTGTTGCGCTGGGTATCAACATGTTTACCCAGGGAATCGACCCTCAAATTGATTTCAGTAATCTCGATGAGGTCAAGCGCACTGCGGAATACTGCAACCAGCTCAAAGTACATGAGCGAAGCCCGTGGGCAGGTGACCTGGTTTACACCGCGTTCTCCGGTTCACACCAAGATGCGATTAAAAAGGGTTTTGAGCGCATGGCAGCTGATGCTCAAGCTCAAGGCACACACGTTGACAATCTGGTTTGGGCTGTTCCCTATCTTCCCGTTGACCCCAAAGACCTTGGGCGCAGCTATGAAGCCGTTATTCGTGTTAATTCACAGTCCGGTAAGGGCGGCGTCGCTTACCTGCTGAAGAAGGACCACAACCTCGAGCTTCCTCGTCGTCTCCAAATTGAATTCTCCGGCGTTGTTCAGCACAAGACCGACGCTGAAGGCGGCGAGGTTTCCAGTGATGATCTCTGGGAGATCTTCCAGGATGAATATCTGCCTGCAAAGGATGTTGCCAACAAGTGGGGTCGATTCGAACTCACAGGTAGCCGCACGGAAAGTGACTTTAACGGCACTCTCAAGCTTTCTGTCGATCTCCGTGATGGTGAAACCGTCTCTCGTCAAGACACTGTGGGTAACGGCCCAATTGACGCTTTCTTAAAGTTGATGGCGGCTCAAGGTATTGAGGTGGAGCTCTTTGACTACGTCGAACACACTCTTGCTGCTGGTGGAGATGCCATGGCTGCCGCATATGTTGAGCTCAACGTCAACGGAACGCGACTCTGGGGTGTAGGAATTGACTCGGACATTTCTACTGCTTCCTTGAAAGCGGTCGTGTCCGCAATTAATCGCGCAGTTCGCTAACTACTTTCCGTCGAGAATGGCATCTTCGATGTCTTCCTCTGTGGGCCTTGCCTTGCGTTTCGATGCAGCGGCGGCAAGCTTGGCTTGGCCTGCCTCGGTTTCAGAGTTTCGAATTCGAAGTTCATTTCGAACAGCCCATGCCAGGCCAATGAAGGCCAAAATTCCGAACATGATCCATTGGAATGCATAGCTGAGATGCGCGCCTTCGTCGACTGACGGCTTGAGAGCCGTCAGGGGAGCTTTGTCGATAGGTGCTGGAGTTTCTGTCGCGAGTAAACCATAAGCACCCGTGTAGGTAGGGGAGCCTAAGACTTCTTCAATGAGAGGAAGCTCAATCGTCGCTACTTGTCCTTCAGACATTCCACGGCCAGGAATGCTGGGCTCGCTCGCCTTGAGACGTGCAATAACGGTTACTTCCCCAGTAGGTGGTGCAGGCAATACGTAAGAATCTTCAGGATTTACATTGGCTGGAAGCCAGCCGCGGTCGATGATAAAGATGTTGCCGTCATCGGTGAGTAATGGAGTGAGCACTTCCACTCCGGCTACTTGTTCACGAGGGCGACTGCGGACGATGAGTTGTTCGTCAGCTAAGTACGTACCCGTCACTTCTACTGGAATCCACTTATCGTTCTCATCAAATGAGCCGAGTTGAGGGAGTGCTTGTTCTAAGGGAACGGCAGACGAGTTGTAGTTGGCAAGTACGCGATCAATTTCCTGGCGTGCTTCATCTCTCCGGGCAAACTGCCATGTGGACAGAGCAACACAGGCCCCAGCAAAGATAGCGGTGAGCAGCAAATAGCTCAACCAACGCTTTGTGAACGCAATGCGATACCAGGGAACGTGTTCAGCGTTGTTGTGAGGTTCAGGGGTCAACGCGGAGTCTCTTGATACAAAACGATGGTGGCAGGACGCTCGACTGTTCCCTGCTTAGGAGCCATTTTTACGTTGGCGACAATCATGGCGAAGTAGGGCAAGACAATGGCGCCAGTCGCACAAATAACGAGCCACCAACCAGAGACAAACAGCATGGCAATGATGCACGCCATGCGAATACCCATAGCAATGGAGTATTTGATCATGCGGATACGCCGCTCATCAATTGGTGCGAGCGGAAGCGATGTTGCTGACTGAAGTTGTTTCTTCATTGTCGGCGTTGTCCCAACGGTTGATGTCGTGTTACTAGCCTACGGCTAAGCTAGCTTTCATTGCATCCGACTGGAGGAATTGTGACCGTTCGTACCGTGCTTATCACTGGTGGAAACCGTGGCATTGGTTATGCCCTTGCAGAAGAGTTCATTGCACAGGGCCACCGTGTGGCCGTGACAGCTCGTTCTGGAGAAGGCCCAGCAGGATCTCTCACTGTTCGAGCTGACGTAACAGACGGTGCTTCCCTAGATGCTGCGTATGCAGAAGTTGAGTCACAACTCGGCCCCGTTGAAGTTCTCGTTGCCAATGCAGGCATTACCAAGGACACTCTCGTGATGCGGATGACAGATGAAGAGTTTGATTCTGTTGTTGACACGAATCTTGGCGGAACATTCAAAGTAGTCAAGCGTGCAGTCAAGGGAATGCTGAAAGCTCGCTTCGGACGTATTGTGTTGATTTCTTCAGTTGTCGGCCTTTATGGTTCTGCAGGCCAAGTGAATTACTCTTCTTCAAAGAGTGCCCTTGTGGGAATGGCTCGTTCTCTCACACGTGAACTAGGTGCCCGTGGAATCACAGCGAACGTTGTCGCACCAGGTTTCATCGAAACCGATATGACAGCTGCTCTTCCAGAAGATCAGCAGGAGCAATACCGCAAAAACATTCCTGCAGGTCGATTCGCCCAGCCTTCCGAGGTTGCGAAAGTTTGTGCGTGGCTTGCTTCAGATGATGCTGGATATATTTCCGGTGCTGTTATCCCAGTTGATGGCGGATTGGGCATGGGGCATTAGAGCCCAAACAGCTCCAACGCTTTACTCAGATCCCTCTCATTGAGGGCGATATCTGCTTGTTCTTGAACAATCGGTTTTGCGCAGAATGCGATACCTAAACCAGCAACGCCCATCATGGTGAGATCATTTGCTCCATCTCCAATTGCCACTGTGTGTGACAGGGGAGTGTTAGTGAGGTTTGCCCATTCGATCAAAGTATCTGCTTTGGTTTGGGCATCAACGATGGCACCAAGCACTTTTCCTGTCAGTTGACCGTCTCGAATTTCAAGTCGGTTTGCCTTCCAGAAATCCAAACCCAAAGACTCAGCAAGCGGGTCGAGGAGTTCATGAAAACCACCGCTTACAACTCCCACATGGCCGCCATGTGCTTTGACGGTTGAAATCAACTCTGCTGCCCCAGCAGTAACGGTGATTTGTGAGCGAACTGTATCGAACACGCTCTCAGGCAGACCTGCAAGAGTCGCTACCCGTTCCTTGAGACTTTCGGCGAAGTCAAGTTCACCGCGCATGGCTCGTTCGGTAACTGCGGCAACTAACTCGAGAGAGCCTGCTTGTGCCGCAATAAGTTCTATTGCTTCGTTTTCAATCAGGGTTGAGTCAACGTCGAGTACTACGAGAAAGCGCTTCGAATCCGTATTGGCACTGTCATTACGGATTTCGGTCATGGCGCTACTCGTACTCCCTTACCCACAACAGTGATACCTGATTCAGTCACGGTAAATCCACGTGCGCGGTCTCGATCATGATCAACACCAATTTTGGCGCCATCTTCGACTACTACTTCTTTATCCAGAATAGCCCGGCGAATTTCGACATCAGCGCCAACCGTGACGTGATCAAAAACGATGGAATCGTGAACACTTGCTCCAGAATTCACTTCACACCAGGGGCCAAGAACACTTCGTTCAATATGGGCTCCGGATAGTAGGGAACCTAGAGAAACAACGGAATCAATAGTGGCTCCCACGCGGCCGCGGGCATCCCGAACGAACTTTGCCGGTGGTGAGTTGACCTGCATGGAATAGATAGGCCAGTCGGTGTTGTAGAGGTTGAAGACAGGCAGAGTGGAAATCAGATCCATGTGAGCATCAAAGAAGCTGTCAATACTTCCGACGTCTCTCCAGTAATACTTATCGCGGTCTGTCGAGCCAGGAACATCATTGCGATTGAAGTCATAAACTCCTGCTTCGTCTTTGGCAACGAAGTAAGGAATGATGTCACCGCCCATATCGTGGCTTGAATCAGCTAATTCGCCATCAGCCTCAACGGCAGCAATGAGGGCGTCAGCGTCAAAGACATAGTTACCCATTGAAACCAAGACTTCATCTGGAGTATCAGGCAATCCAACAGCATCCGTTGGCTTTTCGCGGAAGCGGCCAATCTTTGTGACATCTTTGCTGTCGACTTCGATAACGCCGAATTGATCTGCCAGGCGAATGGGTTGGCGGATTGCTGCAACCGTCGCTTTTTTGCCGGATTCAATGTGAGCCTGAATCATCTGGTCAAAGTCCATACGGTAAACGTGATCGGCACCCACCACAACGACGATGTCGGGCTTCTCGTCACGAATGAGGTTCAAGCTTTGAAGGATGGCATCGGCACTGCCGGAGAACCAACGCTTGCCAAGTCTTTGTTGAGCAGGAACAGATGCGACATAGGAGCCTAAAAGGCCAGACATACGCCATGTTTGCGATACGTGACGGTCGAGTGAGTGAGATTTGTACTGAGTGAGGACAACAATCTGACGGAGGCCAGAGTTGATCAAGTTCGATATAGCGAAGTCAACCAAACGGTACTGGCCACCAAAGGGCACAGCAGGTTTTGCGCGGTCTTCTGTCAGGGGCATGAGGCGTTTGCCCTCGCCACCAGCGAGAACAATTCCGAAAACCTTCTTTGGCATGTCTCAACAGTAGGACACTCATGTAACAGATATGCAACGTAATGCAAAAGATTACGTGTGGGCATATGAACTCTGAGTGTTATAGCGTTCTTCACATGCGCGTTGATTTATTGACCAAGGAATATCCGCCTGAGATTTATGGCGGTGCAGGCGTACATGTCGCTGAGCTCGTGAAAGCACTTCGTACTTCTCTCGATGTCCAGGTTCGCTGTTTTGGTGCTCAACGCGAAGAAGCCGATGTCACCAGTTACTCCGTGCCTTCAGATTTGGTTGCCGCAAACCCTGCACTCCAAACCATTGGAGTAAATCTCCTCATGGCCAATGACACAGCTGGGGCTGACCTTGTTCACTCGCACACCTGGTACGCCAATGAAGCTGGGCGAGTTTCGCAACTACTTCACGGTATTCCTCATGTCATCACTGCTCACAGTCTTGAGCCTCTTCGTCCATGGAAAGCGGAACAACTTGGTGGTGGGTATCGACTTTCAAGTCAGATAGAGAAATCCGCTTATGAGGCAGCTGATGCTGTTATTGCTGTGAGTGCCGGCATGCGCCAAGACATTTTGCGCAGCTATCCCGATATCGACCCTGACAAGGTCCATGTCGTTCACAACGGCATTGATGTTGATGCATGGGCTCCTACCTCGAATCCTCAATTGCTGGAGAAATGGGGAATTGACTCTTCCCGCCCCTCTGTTGTCTTTGTCGGACGAATCACACGCCAAAAAGGTTTGCCTTATCTCTTGGAGGCTGCAGGAAGGCTCCCTGACGAGGTTCAGCTGATTCTGTGCGCTGGAGCTCCAGATACTCCTGAAATCAAGGCTGAGGTTGAATCAAAGGTCGCTGAACTTCAGCAACAACGTGACGGTGTTGTGTGGATCTCCGACCACCTCCCTCGCCACGAACTCGCAGCAATTTTGAGCTCAGCCACCACGTTTGTGTGCCCCTCAATTTATGAACCACTTGGAATCGTAAATCTTGAAGCAATGGCATGTGGCATACCTGTTGTGGGTACAGCGACGGGTGGTATTCCTGAAGTTGTAGATGACGGCGTAACGGGTTGGCTCGTTCCCATTGAACAGCTTCAAGATGGCACTGGAACTCCCTTGCACCCTGAACAATATGTCTCAGATCTCGCTGACGCCATGCGAAACGCGGTTTCGGACCCTGAACGAGCGAAACAAATGGGAGTAGCCGCGCGCGAACGTGCACGCATTCACTTCGACTGGATGGCAATTGCAGAGCAAACACGGGCGATTTACAACCTTGTGAAGCGCTAACTCTCGTTAGCATTGAGGAATGGTTCAGGTTCTTCGATTTTCAAACACTTCTCTCGTTCGTGGTGGCAACACTGTCGTGAACAACCTGAACTGGGAGGTAACCAGCGATCAGCGTTGGATTATTCTCGGTGCGAACGGTGCGGGAAAAACTTCTCTGCTTGATATGGCAGCTGGATGGGATATCCCTTCAGCTGGCCAGGTTTCAGTTCTTGACGAAGATCTTGCAACTGCAGATCCAGAGTGGCTTCGTCCTCGAGTTGGTTATGCCTCTTCGAGTATGTCCAAGCGCATTCCTCCCACAGACACAGTTTCAGATGCCGTGATCACTGCAGCTTATGCAGCTGCAGAGCGACGCGGAGAACAATTCGAAGAACTCGATATTCGCCGCGCACGACGTGTTCTTGCCGAATGGCGTCTTGAAGAACTGTCAGATCGCACTGTTGATTCTCTTTCAGAAGGTGAAGCAAAGCGTCTACAAATTGCGCGCTCGATCATGACTGACCCTGAGCTGCTTCTCCTTGATGAGCCCACAGCAGGACTCGATTTAGGTTCCCGTGAAGAAATTATGCAGATGTTGGGATTCTTTGCAGGAAACCCTTCTGCGCCCGCCATTGTGATGGTTACGCACCATGTTGAAGAGATTCCTCGTGGATTCACCCACGTTCTTCTTGTCAAAGACGGGGGAGCGGCGTATGCCGGACCAATCGCGTCAACTTTGACTAGTGAGAACCTGACTGACGTCTTTGGGGTGACGGTCACGGTGTACAACAACGATGGTCGCTACTCTGCACAAGCAACTCTCTAAGTTTCTGATAACATTGTGAGTCGGCCTGGTTCGTAAGGCGAATGGCCGCAAGCTTTTGTTCCTCACACCATGTGTTGAGCAACCTCCCTATTGAAGGAAAACCTGATGAAGTCTGACATTCACCCCGAGTACGCACCCGTCGTCTTTCACGACCTTGCTTCGGGCGAGTCGTTCCTGACCCGTTCCACTCTCACCAGCTCAAAGACCACTACGTGGACTGACGGCAACGAGTACCCCATCATTGACGTTGAAATCTCAAACGCTTCTCACCCGTTCTACACCGGTAAGCAGCGCATCATGGACTCCGCTGGTCGTGTTGAGAAGTTCAACAAGCGCTTTGCTGGTTTCGGTCAGTAAGTTCTCTAGACATCAAGAAAGCCCGGTCATTGACCGGGCTTTCTTCGTTAAGTTGTAGGTTCTAGCGCACAGGCCAAAGACCGTCTCCTGGGTAGACCGGTAGATTCTGACTTCTGCGCCAGGTGGCGTAGCTTTCTGCTTGTTCCTTCGCCCACACCACTTGTAGATCGTGAAGTTCAGAAGCTGGGTATGCAAGGTCAGCAGCATACTTCTTGCCGATAGCTTGAGCTACACGGCCAGCTGCAATCGCATCTGCTGCAGCATCGTGTGCGTCCGTAAGCTCTACACCGTAGTGAGCAGCTGCTGCTTCGAGAGTTCTCTTGCCCTTGCGATACTTATCTACTTGCTTATCAATGATGAGTGGGTCGATCACGGGTGAGGGTAACTCAAGGGGGTCAAAGCCGTAACGCTTTGCTTCTCGATCCAAAATCGTGAAGTCATAAGCTGCGTTGTAAGCAACCACGCCAATTCCTTCACCCAAGAAGCCTTGAAGCTTGGTCAATATTTCGAAGATGCTGTCTGCCGCAGGAGCACCCTCCGCTCTCATCCGCTCAGTCGTGATGCCATGAACAGCTGTTGCTTGCTCGGGAATATCTATCCCACAGTTGATGAGCCAGTTAGTTGTGTCTTCAACTTCGCCATAGGGATTCAACACACTGATGTTCGCAGAGACGATACGAGTAGTCTCGGGAGCAATGCCGGTTGTTTCGGTATCAAAAACAGCAATAACGTTGGCCCATTCGGGCAGTCCTGTGTTGGTCACGTAACTTACTCTAGGTTCTAGCCCCGAGATGAGCCGGGTAGGGACTCGGTGCGCCTACACTTGAGGCAATGCCTGCTCACTCTCCTTATGCTCAGAAACTCTCTGTAATCCCAACAGAAGAGTCATCTGTGGTTGTTGATGGAAAGCGCACACATTATTGGGAATATGGAAACAAGAATTCGCCCCTCCAGCTGGTCATGATTCATGGCTTTAGAGGCGATCATCACGGGTTAGAACCCATCGTGGCTGAATTGGGGTCTGACGTTCACGTGATCATTCCTGACCTGCCAGGCTTTGGTATTTCTCAAGCGCTCCCGTCACCGGCAGACATCAGTTCATATTCCACGTGGCTCAGCCACTTTCTCAGTGCTTTGCACGCTAACGATGCTGTGATTCTTGGACACTCATTTGGCTCCATTGTTGTTGGAGCTGCGCTTTCTGATGGTTTACCCAATAAGAAAGCGATCTTGATTAATCCGATTGCAGCGAATGCACTCAAAGGTCCACGCGGAATAATGACGCGTTTAGCAGTTCTCTACTACAAAGCTGCAGCAGCACTTCCATCAGGTGCGGGCTATGCCTTGCTCAAAAACAAAACTATTGTTCGGGTGATGAGTGAAACTATGGCGAAGACGAAGGACCCCAACCTTCGCCAGTGGATACATGAGCAGCATGATCAGTATTTCTCGCTCTTTGAGTCACGTGATTCTGTTCTTGAAGCCTTTGAGACATCTGTATCTAATGATGTTTCACAGTTCGCTCCCGGAATCCATCAAGAACTCATGATGCTCGTTGCAGACAAAGATGACATCACTGCGTTACCCGAACAAAAACTATTAGCTTCTCGCATTCCTGGAACCCGTTTAGAAATTGTGGAAGGCGTGGGACATCTCGTCCACTACGAAGCTCCTGATTTTGCAGCTCAACACATTAGAGATTTCCTGGGTCTCACGGCAGCAGCATGAAAATAGCTTTCGATTGCCGCTACGTTCGCACTGATCATCACGATGGTATTTCCCGGTTCAGCGCACGTTTGGTTGAACAAATGGCCCCTCTCGTTACAGAACGAGGAGATGAGCTTCTCATGCTGATCAGCGATGAGAAACAACTAGCGTTTCTGCCTGAGCTGCCTTTCACTGTCGTGAGTTCGCCTACGAGCCCGCGCGAACCTTTTGTTGCTAGTCAGATCAATAAATTAGAACCTGACATTGTGTTCAGTCCTATGCAGACCATTGGTGCTCGTGGGAGAAAATACAAGCTTGTCCTCACCGTTCATGACTTGATTTACTACAGCCATCCAACTCCTCCAAGGCAGTTCTCGTGGCCGATCCGTTTGCTCTGGCGGCTCTATCACACCGCGTGGTGGCCTCAGAAGATGCTGTTAGCTCATAGCGATGCAGTAGTCGCGGTTTCAGAAACAACCAAGAAACTCATTGTGGAGAACAAGCTCACGACAAAGCCAGTCTTTGTTGTTCACAACGCTGCAGATCAACCTTCTGCTGAAATCGTGATCAGCTCACCTTCAAAGAGATCTCGTTCCATTGTGTATATGGGTTCCTTTATGCCGTACAAAAATGTTGAAACTTTAGTTAAGGCTGTTGCTCTTCTTCCCGATTTCACTCTTCATCTCACAAGCCGAATCTCAGAACAGGACCGTCAGCGTCTTTCAGCTCTCGCACCTGAAGCTCAGATTCACTTCCATAACGGCACAACGGACGAGGATTATTTCGACCTCTTGTCACATGCAACAGCTTTGGTGAGCGCTTCACGAGATGAAGGTTTTGGAATCCCGCTTGTTGAAGCAATGAGCATTGGAACGCCGATTGTGGTGTCAGATATTTCGATCTTTCACGAAATTGGGGGAGAGGCTGCACTCTTTGCTCCAGCAGATTCCCCTGAAGCTTTTGCGGAAAGAATCACTTCGCTCACTGAGCCACACACGTGGCAAGACATCTCTGAGAAGAGCGTAAAACAGGCAGCCCATTTCAGCTGGAAGAAATCCGCCGGCGAGCTACTCGATGTCCTCGTAAAGGTTTCCCGCACCTAAGCTCAGCGCAAGGGAACTCAACACATCACTTGTGCCGGCTTCCAGCTTGATGGAAGCCTTTTTGTCACCCTTGGTTTCTCCACGATTCACGATGATGATGGGCATACGCTGCCGTTTTGCCTGGTCAAGAAGCCGAATTCCTGAATTTACCGCTAGAGAAGAACCGGCAATGAGCAGAACATTCGCTCTTTTGATCAAACTCGAGGCGGCGGTAAAAACCTTAGGTGGAACAAACTCACCAAAAAAGACCACATCGGGCTTGAGCATTCCACCGCATACGGTGCACTCAGGTACTTGAACTGAACTGTAATCGGTCACATCCACATCACCGTCTGGCGCCAAAACAATATTGCTTAATTCATCAAGCCAAGGATTGAGTTCGCTGAGTTTGGACTCAACGCCGGATCGGTCGAATTGTTGGCCACATTCCAAACAGACCACGCGGTCCAAGCTCCCGTGTAGATCAACTACGTGAGAACTTCCTGCTCGACGGTGGAGCCCATCAACATTCTGGCTGATTACACCTTCGATGATTCCAGCTTGTTCCATCGCAGCGAGGGCAAGGTGGCCTTGATTGGGTTGTGCATCAGAGAATGATTTCCAACCCACGTGGGCACCTGCCCAATAGCGTTGGCGAAAAGAGTGTCCTGAAAGGAAATCTCCAATATTCATTGGAGTACGTTTAGACGCTCCCTTGCCGCGATAGTCAGGGATGCCTGAGTCAGTCGAGACTCCTGCTCCCGTCAATACAGCAACACGGCGACCAGCAATGAGCTCCACCAAGGACTCAATGCCCTCGACATGAGTGTTGTGCTCCAGAATTGCGGCCATGGCCGCAAGCCTAAAACACTTGCGTTTCATTCATGTTTCGAGTTACTGCCAAACTGAGTGCATGGCTTCTGTTGTGCACATCACTGATCTATCCCACAACGGACTCCAAGATTATGTCGGTTTGACTGATGTTGCGCTTCGAAAGGTTTCTGAACCAGAACGTGGCCTCTACATAGCCGAGTCAAGCAAAGTCATTCAACGTGCAATACATGCAGGACATGTGCCACGTTCAGTTTTACTGCAAGAGCAATGGTTAGAAGATATAGAGCCACTCGTTTCATCTTTCGATGACTGTGTCATTTATGTCGGCTCCAGTGAGCTCCTTCAGGCCCTCACCGGCTTTGAGATGCACCGAGGTGCCCTGGCATCCATGCATCGCCCAGAGTTACCTTCCGTCTCGGATCTGTTGGAAGATGCGAAAAGGATTGTTGTCCTCGAGGACATCGTTGATCACACAAATGTAGGTGCGATTTTCCGGGCTGTGGCAGGTCTTGGAGCAGATGCTGTGCTGATAACTCCTCGCTGTGCTGACCCTCTCTATCGCCGTTCAGTGAGAGTTTCCATGGGTACTGTTTTGCAGGTTCCGTGGACACGTTTACCGGAATGGCCAGAAGCCAGAAATCTTCTTCATGAAGCAGGATTCCATATTGCTGCCATGGCTCTGGCGGATGATGCTGTTTCCCTTCGCGACTTTGCACTTCATCAACCAGAGAAGATTGCTCTTGTATTCGGGTCCGAGGGAGATGGGTTAAGTCATCAAGCACTTGAGGCGTGCGACACAGTCGTAACCATTCCCATGCTTCATGGGGTCGACTCTCTCAACGTCGCTTCAGCTAGCGCAGTGGCTTTATATGCACTTACCGACTAGTCGGCACTGCAAGTTCGTAATTCTTTCTTAGTATTGGTTCATCATGACCGGTGAACAGACGCATATTGGCTCGTTCGCCGCAGAACATCTTTCTCCCGCATACCCTGCCCGTGCCCCTTGGGGCACAGCTGAAAACCTCCGAGCCTGGCAAACAGAGGCCCTTGATGCCTATTTCCAGAACGAGCCCAAAGATTTTCTTGCCGCTGCAACTCCAGGTGCTGGCAAGACGACCTTTGCACTTCGTTTAGCTACAGAGCTTTTGCGCCGAAGAACTATTGATCGCATTACCGTAGTCACACCCACTGAGCATCTCAAAACGCAATGGGCAGATGCTGCACACAAAGTTGGTATTCGCCTGAATCCACATTTCAGCAATGCTCACAAACGTCACAGCAAGCAATTCCACGGTGTTGCCGTGACGTATGCGCAAATAGCGATGAAGGCCCACATCCACCAGGAGCTCACGGATTCAGCGCGAACACTGGTGATCATGGATGAAGTACACCATGGAGGCGATGCACTGAGCTGGGGTGACGCATTACGTGTAGCTTTCAGTCGCGCAGAACGACGTCTTTCGCTTACAGGCACACCGTTCCGCAGTGATACTGCTCCCATCCCTTTCGTCAGCTACCTCCCTGACCGTGATGGTGTCTTAGTTTCACAAACAGATTATGACTATGGCTACGGACGAGCTCTTCAAGATGGTGTTGTTCGCCCGGTCATGTTTATGGTTTATGCCGGTTCGATGCGTTGGCGAACCAGGGCCGGCGATGAAATGGAAGCTCGGCTAGGTCAAGACAACACTAAGGACGTCACCTCTCAAGCGTGGCGTGCTGCTCTCGATCCAGGCGGGGACTGGATTCCTCAGGTTATGCAGGCAGCAAATAATCGCCTCACTGAAGTTCGCCAGTCGATTCCTGATGCTGCAGGTCTTGTCATTGCAACCGACCAAGATGACGCCAGAGCATATGCACAAGTGCTGTTAGAGCTCACCGGAGAAGAACCTACGGTTGTGTTGAGCGATGAAGCCGGCGGTGGTCAGAAGATTGACACGTTCTCAGCGGGAACTTCACGCTGGATGGTTGCCGTCCGCATGGTTTCTGAAGGTGTTGATGTTCCACGGCTTGCTGTTGGCGTTTATGCAACCAGTGCAGCAACACCCTTGTATTTCGCTCAAGCTATCGGTCGTTTTGTCCGCGCACGACGTCGCGGCGAGACGGCGACGGTGTTCTTGCCTAACGTTCCTCAACTGATGCAGTTGGCAGGTGAACTTGAACTTCAACGTGATCATGCCCTTGAGCGTCGCGTAAAGCCAGGCGAGAGCGAGTATCCAGAGATGGATGCGTTTGAAGAATCTCAGCGGGCAGAATCTGCTTCCGACACGTTAGAAGCGGATCTGGGGGAGTATGCCTTCCTCGGTTCTGATGCGAACTTCGACATGGTGATGTACCAAGGTGAAGAATTTGGTGGATACGCAGAACCTGGTTCACCAGAAGAACATGACTTCATCGGAATTCCTGGGATTTTGGAACCTGACCAAATTTCAGAACTTCTTCGACACCGGCAACGTCGGCAAACTCAACGTGGTGTTGGTAGATCCAGTGATGTCGCGGTCAACAAAAGCATCCCATTACACAGAAGCTTGAAAGAGCAGCGAGCACTTCTGAATTCCTTAGTTGCTTTATGGAGCAAGCAAACGTCTACACCTCACGGCATCATTCATACTGAACTGCGTCAAACATGTGGTGGTCCAGCCGTTGCTCAGGCCACAGTTGCCCAACTTCAGTCCCGAATTGATCTCATGCGTCGTCGGATTTCATCACCTGTCAAATAGCAATATCTTCTACTTTTTCTTGCGACACACCCAATATGTAGTGGTTCAATAACTACTTGAAGGTTGTGCAGCAGTACTATTTTCTACATGTCTTGCATCAGATTTAACACACCAGCACAACGTGCACAGCTCGATGCTCTCAAAGCAGATAAGAAGCTGAACGAGACTGCTGTGGCTAAATTCCTCGGTCCAGAGTTTGGTGAGAGCAAAATTAATCGTCTCCGCACCATGGCCGTGGACAAAAACCCAAAAATCCGTGAAAGCGTCGCCCTGAGCTATCACGTTCCTGAAGACGTGATGTGGGCTTTAGCCAAGGACAAAAACGAAGGTGTCAGGATCTGCGTTGCGCGAAACGAAACCACTCCGTGTGACATCTTGCGCCACCTTGCTACGGACAAGAGTGAACAAGTTCGAAGCTGGGTAGCAGTGAACTTTTTTGTCCCCCAAGACACAATGGAAATTCTTGCTTCCGACAAAAGCGAATCTGTGCGCAAGCTAGTTGCGTGGAAGGCAGATTTAGCTCAGCAAGAATTAGTCTCGGCCTAGCAAGTCAAACAAAGAAGCCCCGGTCTATTGACCGGGGCTTTTCTCTGTGCGCGAAGGGGGACTTGAACCCCCACGTCCTTACGGACACTAGCACCTCAAGCTAGCGCGTCTGCCATTCCGCCACCCGCGCAGGTGATGGTGTTTTACCACCGAGAGACAACATTAGCACGAAGAAATATGCTCCATGTTCACGTGGCGTTGAGTCGGCTCTCCATTTGCTCGTTAGTGTCATGTTTATGGGATTTTTCGAGGCACTTTTTCTTGGGTTTGTTCAGGGACTAACTGAATTTATTCCCGTTTCAAGCTCGGCACATCTCAGAATCATCGGAGAATTTCTTCCCAACGGGGGAGACCCAGGAGCCACGTTTACGGCTATTACTCAGCTGGGCACAGAAACCGCTGTTGTTGTGTATTTCTGGCGTGACCTTGTTCGAATCGTGAAACATTGGTTCTTAGCATTGGTCAGGAAGTTGCCCCGAAATGATCCGGATGCACGAATGGGCTGGCTCATCATTGTGGGATCGCTCCCCATCGTTGTTCTGGGATTAGTCTTCCAAGACGAAATCGAGACGACGCTTCGTTCGTTGTGGATCGTCGCAACGATGTTGATTGTCTTCGGCATTTTGTTAGGCATTGCAGATGTTGTCGGAAAGAAAACGAAAAACCTGCAACAGCTCACGGTAGGCCGCGGAATAGTCTTTGGTTTCGCACAGGCTTTAGCTTTGATTCCAGGTGTATCTCGCTCCGGTGGCACCATCACAGCCGGACTCTTTATGGGATTCAACAGAACGTCTGCAGCCCGTTATTCGTTCTTACTCGCACTGCCTGCAGTGTTCGGTAGTGGTCTTTACCAACTGGCCAAGAGTTTCAACGAACCACAAGTGTTTACAGGGATAGAGACTCTAGCTGCCACAGTGGTGGCGTTTATCGTTGGCATTGGAGTTATTGCATTCCTAATGAACTGGCTTGGAAAGCACAGTTTTTGGCCATTTGTTGTCTATCGCTTAGCTCTTGGTGGAACTCTGTTGGCTCTCCTGGCAACCGGAGTAATCCAAGGCTAAACGCCTTTAGGGGGTTCTGTACCTTCGCCGGGTTTGTCGGTGGAGCGCAGGAATCTTTCAAACTCTTGTGCCAGTGATTCTCCAGTTGCCTCTGGCGAATCAACCATGTCTCGGGCTTGCTCGAGCTGAGCAATGTAAGACGACATATCTTCGTCTTCAGCCGCGAGCTTATTGATGTTTTCTTCCCACTCCGCTGCTTCGGAGACAAGCTCACCACGTGGAATGACGACGTCCACAATCTCTTCGAGTTTGTCAATGAGCGCAAGAGTTGCTTTAGGGCTCGGTCCTTGGTGGACATAGTGAGGAACAGAAGCCCAGATGGCAACAGTTGGAATATCTGCTTCCTCGGCTGCTGCTGCAATGACACTCAAAATACCTACAGGGCCTTCATAAGTACTTCGCTCGACATCGAGTGCGTGACGAACATCAGCATTTTCGCTAGAAACAAAGGTAGAAATCGGCCTCGTGTGTGGGACGTCAGCCAGCATTGAACCCAACAAGACAATGGCAGAGATGTCTGCAGCCAGTGCGATATCCAGAATTTCGTTCGTAAAAGTCAACCAATTGCGGCTTGGTTCTACTCCCTGAAGGAGATAAATGTTGTTCGCATTGGCACCTGTTACATCGAGTATTAGATCTTCCGAGACACTCTCATCAAGATCGGCTGGAACCATCGGGGCATAGAGAATCGAAGTTGGCCAGGTAAGCGACCTGTTTCCGTCATCATCGAAACCGATCGTAGGTCGATTGAATTGGAAGTCGTAATACGTTTCTGGGTCAACGGTATGAAGCGCAATAACATCAAGCTGTTCCTGAAGAGTCGTTACAGCTGAGCTTGCTGCCTCTCCGGCATCATTCCAGCCTTCAAATGCGACAACAAGAAGTCGTCCTCGGAATGGATTACGTGCTGTGCTCACTGTGGGGAACCCCGTTCTACTTCGCTTTCAAGAATACTCAGGTCTGCCGACAAGTAGTCTTGTTCAGTGAGCAGTAACGAAACCTCTTTATCCATCAAGCCCGAAGCGATTCTCTGGGACATGGACGGCACCATTGTCGATACCGAAGATTATTGGATCGTTGCTGAACTAGAACTGGTCCAACTTTTTGGTGGTTCCTGGACTCACGAAGATGGCATCAAAGTCATTGGACAAGGTTTGCCCGAAACGGCAGCAATCATGCAACAACATGGAGTAAATCTCTCCATCGACGAGATCATTCAGGCTCTCACTAACCGTGTCCTTGAACAACTTGAGGTTGCTGTTCCTTGGCGGCCTGGCGCTGTTGAACTGATGCATCAGTTTCAAGCCATAGGTATTCCTCAAGCAATGGTCACTATGTCTATTGAGAGAATGGCTCGGGCAGTGATCGCGATGATTCCCGGGCAGCCACTGACAGAAGTTGTGGCCGGTGATAATGTCCTCAAATCCAAACCAGATCCAGAGGCATATCTTTTAGGCTCAAGCAAGTTGAATGTAGATATTTCGCGATGTGTAGCGTTCGAGGATTCACCGTCAGGATGCAGGGCAGCCTATAGTTCCGGCGCAGTCACCTTTGGTGTCACAAATCTTGTCTCTCTTGAAGGAATTTCCACAGACATCACACTCGACACACTTGCTGGTGTCTCGGCTGAACAAGTATTTGACATATTCGCAGCAAAACGAGGACTGAATTCATGACACACGCAAACACTCCTCGCTACATGCCTGGACCATTTCGAGCAGGGGATAGGTGCCAACTCACCGACCCCAAGGGCAAAATCAATACAGTTTCACTCAAGCACGGAGACGAATTCCATACACACCGAGGTGTAGTAAAGCACGAAGACATCATTGGTTTGCCTGATGCTTCTGTCGTGCTGAACAGCTCTGGCGTCGAGTATTTGGTCATGCGACCACTTCTGGTCGACTTTGTCATGTCCATGCCTCGTGGTGCTGCAATTATTTATCCCAAAGAAGCTCAGGCGATTTTGGGGCAAGCAGACATATTTCCCGGTGCACGAGTTGTAGAAGCAGGCGTAGGTTCAGGTGCACTTTCCTTGTGGCTGCTTCGCGCTATCGGTCCTCAAGGTTTCTTGTATTCCTTCGAGCGTCGAGAAGAATTTGCGGAGATTGCTCGAGCAAATGTTTCCACTTTCCACGGTTACACTCCTGAAAACTGGTCAGTTACGGTTGGAGACCTTCAAGACGCCTTACCCATGACCGTAAAGCCAGGTGAAGCCGACCGTGTCGTTCTCGACATGCTTGCGCCCTGGGAATGTGTCGACATGGCTGCAGATGCTCTCGTACCTGGTGGAGTAGTGCTGATGTATGTCGCCACAGTCACGCAACTTTCGAGAGTTGTCGAGGCCTTGCGAGAAACCGGTCAGTTCTCTCACCCACAGTCCAGTGAAACCATCGTTCGTGGTTGGCATGTCGAAGGACTAGCAGTTCGTCCTGAACATCGAATGATTGGCCACACCGCCTTTTTGGTGACAGCCCGAAAATTAGCTCCTGGAACAGTTCTTCCCGATCTGAAGAGACGAGCTTCCAAGAGCGATTTCAGCGCGGAAGATCTCGAAGCGTGGACCCCCGGCGTCTTGGGCGGCAGAGAAATAAGCCCAAAGAGCCTCCGTAAGCGTGTGCGATCAGCTACCGAAAGTGCAGAACTTTCACAGGCTTCAGACAGCTCGTCGCCAGCTGAATAACCCCGGGGACACATAGGCTAGAAACTGCGTGAGGAACATTCCTCACAATGATTTTTTGCGAGGAATTGTGCGTCGGAGTTCAGCCCTTATTGTCAGCATCGCTCTGATTGCAGGTTTATCTGCTTGTAGCACTGCGACTTCAGATCCATCATGCACGCCACTTGCTGAATCTGGCTCTGCTGTGGACAAGGTCAAAGTCAGTGGTGGTTTCGGTGAGCTGCCTACCGCTGAGTTCCCCACACCTCTCACTACCTCTAAGACAGAGCGAAAGATTCTCGTCAAAGGTGACGGTGCTCCAGCTTTACCGGGTGGAGCTGTCACTCTTGACTTCACGATTTACAACGGAGAAACCGGTGACATTCTTGGGCAGACCAAGTATGACGGAACAGATCTTCAGACGTCCTCGTTGGACGACAACAGCTTGATCCATGGTTTGGTCGCAACCATTCAATGTGCTCCGGCAGGCAGCCAAATAGTTTCAGTCATTGCGCCCACTGATCTTCTTGACCAAAATGGTGCACCTGTTGGGGACTTGGGCAAAGACACCAGCTTGGTTGTCGTTGCAGATCTTGTTTCTACAAGCCTTGCCCGCGCAAATGGTAAAGATCAACCCGCTCAAGATGGCTTCCCTGCGGTCGTTCTTGACGCTGATGGTGTCCCTGGAATCACAGTTCCTAGCTCTCAAGCTCCTACAGATCTTAAAGTAGAAGTACTCAAGAAGGGCGATGGTCCTGTCGTTCAAGCTGGCTCGTCTGTAACCGTGCATTACACCGGTGTTCTATGGAGTGACGGCACTGTATTCGACTCAAGCTGGTCTCGAAAGACCCCAGCAACGTTCAGCCTCAACGGTGTCGTTCCAGGTTTCGCTCAAGCACTTGAAGGACAAACCGTGGGGTCGCAGATTGTGGCCATAATTCCGCCTGATTTGGGTTACGGAAACCAAGACAATGGAACGATTCCTTCAGGTTCAACTCTTGTCTTTGTTATCGACATCCTTGGTACTACCCCTTAGGTCGAGTAATCATGTCGCGCAGTGAGATCAGAGTTAAGAAAGAAGACCGGTTATTCAGTCTTATTCTTGCTTTGGTGTCCTCTCGTGAAGGATTGACCAAGACAGAAATTTTGAAGACTGTTCGTGGTTACAGCGACATTTTTGACTACAGCGGCAATACGGCTTTGGACAAGATGTTCGAGCGCGATAAAGACGAGATACGTTCCATGGGCGTCATCATCGACACTTTGGAGCTACCTGAAGAAGAGGGTCAAACCCACAACATTCGGTATTCCATTTCACGTCAGAACTATGACTTTCCAGAAGGCCTTACTTTCACTTCTGATGAACTCACACTGCTCAACGTAGCTGCAACGGCATGGCGCGAGGCATCTCTCTCCAATGATTCTCGACACGCACTGACCAAGATCAAGTCGTTAGGTGTTTCTGCCAATGACCCCTTGATTGGTGTTGCTCCTCACATCAGAACAAATGATCGTGCCTTCGCAACAATTGAAGATGCTTTAGAGAATGAGCTCATTCTCACATTCAGCTACCTCAAACCAGGCCAGAGCAAACCTGAACAACGAACAGCATCCCCGCTAGCAGTTCTGAACTGGGGAGGTCTTTGGTACGTCCTAGCTTTCGATATGGACGTACAAGCAGAACGCACTTTCCTTCTCAAGCGCATTATTTCTGCCCCCACTCGAATACCGCAGAAAACACACCCTCGTTCTCCTGAAAACTATGCGCAGCGCCTTCGGAATGAACTTGAAGACATAACTCGAAAGAACCAAGCGTCTATCTCTGTTCGTTCCGGTTCGGATGCTCAACTACGTCTTTCCGCCAAATATGGGCAAGCTCGGCATGAAACAGTTCTGACTTTTGGATATTCAGATCTTGAACTTCTGGCAGACGAGCTCATACTTTTCGGTGACCAAATCACCGTGATTTCACCTCCTGCACTCGTAGATTCTTTACGCTCTCGGTTGGAACTCATCTCTTCTCACCACAGAGGAGATAACTGATGGCTTCTCAACCGCGACTTGAGGCAGCAGATCGCGTCACCCTGTTGATGTCTTTTGTTCCTTACCTCATAGAGCAAGGAGCTATTCCTGTGTCTCAACTGGCTCAACACTTCGACATCACAGCTGGCCAGGTAGAAGAACTTGTTCAACTTTTGGCCATGTCGGGAGTTCCTGGAGATGACGGTTATTACCAACATCAAGATCTTTTCGATATCAATTGGGATCTCTTTGAAGAGCACAAGGTAGTTGAACTCTGGCAGCACGTTGCAGTTGACGCTACTCCTCGATTTTCGGCCCGTGAAGCGGCCGCATTACTTGCTGGTCTTCAATATATTTCTGGAATTGTGCCTGAACGAGACAAGGGCATCATTGACAGACTTGTAGCCAAGATTTCCTCTGGGGCTTCTGCTTTGCCCGAAAATCTGTTGATTACACCAGCAGCTGTTCCTGTGGATCTCGATGTCATTCGTGATGCTGTGTCTTCAGGTTTGAGCGTCCATTTTGTGTATCAAAATGCTTCAGGTGAAAAGAACCCTCGGACGGTAGATCCTCTACGCCTCGATCTTGTGGGGGAGTCCTGGTACCTGCGTGGGTGGTGTCATGATCGTTCGGCTCTGAGAACATTTCGATTAGACCGAATTTCTGAGCTCTCAATTTCACACGATTCGATCGTCACCCAGCTGACTGCTTCAGATTTATCTGATGAACTTTTTGACATCAAAGAAACTGATATCCGTGTTCGGTTCGCTATAGAAGAATCTGCACTCTCTCTTCTTTCGGCCTACCACCCCGTTGTTATTGGTTCTCACGGAACTGAGACGCTGGAAGTTGAAGTAGCTTTTAGCGATCTTGCGAGTGTTCCAATATTCGTTGCACAGATTCCAGGTTCGATTTCTGTACTGTCCCCAGCTGAGGCAATTTCAGCTGTGAGCTTATGGGCTAAGCAGGCACTACAGAGCTATAACGCCTAAACTAAAGACAACACCTTCGCACCAATTCATAAGGAAGTACAGATGCTAGGAAATCTCTCCGGTTGGCACTTGCTCATCATCATTGCCATCATTCTGTTGTTGTTCGGTGCACCCAAACTTCCAGGTCTTGCTCGTTCACTCGGACAGTCCATGCGTATCTTCAAGAGCGAAGTTAAGCAGATGAAGGAAGATGGTCAGACTCCATCTGACTCCAGCTCCACCGACTCAAGCGACTCTTCAAAGTCCGCTTAGTAGCCCATGGCGGCACGGCAGACAAAAGCCTCCCGGCGTGAAGGAAAGATGTCCTTGGGTGGACATCTTGTAGAACTTCGCAAAAGGCTGTATTTCTCTGCCCTTTTCATCGTCATTGGTGCTGTTCTAGGTTGGTTTTCTGCTGATTTCCTTCTCGCTCAGCTACGTGAACCCATTTTTCTCGTTGCCTCTGAACAAGGTCGAGTAGCAACTCTGAACTATGACGGCATAACCAGTGCCTTTGATCTCAAGCTACAGATTGCTTTTACGGTCGGCATTGTTATCTCGAGTCCATTCTGGCTTTACCAAATTTGGGCATTCTTTATGCCTGGCCTGACCAAACGTGAAATCAAATACACATTGGGATTCATGTTCAGTGCAATTCCTTTATTCCTCGCAGGCTGCGCAGCAGGCTGGTATGTCTATCCTCATATCGTTGCCTTGATGACAAGCTTTGCGCCCAGTGATGATGCCACCATCATTACCGCCAAAACGTATTTCGATTTTGTGCTCAAATTAGTTCTCGTCGTGGGTGTGGCATTTGTGTTGCCAGTCTTTCTCGTCTTGTTCAATTTTGCAGGCCTCTTATCTGCACAGAGCATTATCAAGTCCTGGCGAATTGCCGTTCTGGTGATAACTCTCTTTACGGCAATTGCCACTCCCGCGGCAGATGTCCTCTCGATGTTCTTGCTCGCGATTCCTATGGTTCTGCTCTATTTCTTAGCTGCAGGTATTGCCTGGCTCCATGACCGACGTACTGTCAAGAAGTCCAACGTGTATTCAGATAACGAAGCCAGTGTTCTGCCGCCATCAGAAACGTTCTCGGCGTAGCCGATGACTGAGTTATCTGCTGCTGAACGCTTCGCCCTGGCTCAAGCCCGCACGAAGACACCCCTCGTTAACGCATTTCGCGAAAAGCGGTCTTTTGATTTAGATCCCTTCCAGATAGCAGCAGCTAATGTTCTGGAAGCTGGAAATAGCGTTCTCGTTGCAGCGCCAACAGGAGCTGGTAAGACCGTTGTTGCTGAATTCGCTGTCTTCTTGGCGATGAGCACTTCAGCAGACAAGTTGTTTTACACAACGCCCATGAAAGCGTTGTCTAATCAGAAATACAATGAATTTGTTGAAGAGTGGGGTGCCGAAAATGTAGGCATTCTCACGGGTGACACCAATATCAATTCAGGTGCACGCATCGTTGTGATGACCACTGAAGTCCTTCGCAACATGCTTTATGCAGACAGTGACCTACTCAAGGATCTGCGTTTCGTCGTGATGGACGAGATTCACTACCTCGCTGACCGCTTCCGAGGTGCAGTGTGGGAAGAAGTCATCATCCACTTACCTCAGCACGTACGACTGGTTGGCTTGAGCGCCACAGTCTCAAATGCTGAAGAATTTGGTGACTGGCTTCAAGCAGTCCGAGGTGACACTGACATCATTGTTTCTGAGGACAGGCCTGTACCGCTTGATCAGCATGTTTTGGTTGGTAACAAGTTCATAGACCTCTTCGACGGTTCGACAGCTGCAGCAGAACACCGTGTAAATCCAGAGCTCCTCAGACTCGCTCACTCCAATCAACGTGCTCCTCATATGCGTTCAGCCGGACGAAACGCACATCGTGGCGGTCGGAACAACCGTCCGCAATACGCACAAAACCAACCCATGCAAGGACGCATGGAACGAGCAGACATCATTGAACTGCTTTCTGAAAAGAACTTGCTTCCCGCAATTTCCTTCATCTTCAGCCGTGCTGGCTGTGACCAAGCCGTTTCGCAAGTGTTGAGATCTGGCATCAGGCTGACTGATCCTGAAGAGCGCGAAATCATCCGTGAAATCGCTGAAGACAGATGTAGTGCCATCGCCGATGAAGACCTGGGTGTGCTCGGGTATTGGGATTGGCTTGACGGCCTCGAACGTGGAGTGGCCGCTCACCATGCAGGCCTGTTGCCGGCGTTCAAAGAAGTAGTCGAAGAACTGTTCCAAAAGAAGTTAGTCAAGGTTGTTTTCGCAACAGAAACACTTGCGTTGGGCATCAATATGCCGGCACGTACTGTTGTGTTAGAGAAGTTAGAAAAATTCAATGGCGAGGCACGAGTGCCGCTCACACCAGGTGAATACACGCAACTCACGGGAAGAGCTGGGCGTCGCGGCATCGATGTCGAAGGTCATTCACTCATTCAATGGGCGAACAATCTAGACCCACAAACAGTTGCCTCTCTTGCGAGCAGACGAACTTACCCGCTGAATTCAAGTTTCAGGCCGACATACAACATGGCCATCAACTTGATTGAACAATTTGGCCGGAACCGAACCAGAGAAATCTTAGAAAGTAGTTTCGCTCAGTTCCAAGCCGACAGAGCTGTTGTTGATCTTGCTCGCAAAGTCAAACAACAAGAAGAGACTTTGGCAGGTTATGCAGAGCCGATGACCTGTCATCTGGGCGATTTTGCAGATTACGCTACTCTGCGACGCACACTCACAGATGTAGAAAAGCAAACCGAATCTGGCTCACGTGCAGCTAAAGAAAAACGAAGTGCCGAACTGAATTCTTTGCGTAAGCAAATGAAAAGTCATTCCTGTCACCACTGTCCTGACCGAGAGAATCATGCGCGTTGGGCTGAAAGATGGTGGCGTCTCAAGAGAGAAACAGACAAGCTCGTCCAGCAGATCAATACACGTACAGGGGCGGTCGCTCGAATCTTTGACAGGGTCTGTGACGTTCTCGTGGACATGGACTATCTCATGAAAGATCCCCAGGGCACAGAATTCTCTCTCACCCCCAAGGGGGAGTCGCTGGGCAAGATCTACGGTGAGCGTGACCTGTTGATCGCTGAAAGTATTCGTCTTCAATTATGGGACCAACTCGATGCACCAGGACTGGCGGCTATGGCATGTGCCATCGTCTTCGAACCACGTCGAGAAGAAGGTCTCGTGAATGAAAGATACCTTCCACGTGGAAAATTTATTGACGCCCTTCATGAAACTCAAAACCTCTGGTCAGACCTCGAAGAGTTAGAGAATTATCACAAGTTGCCGGGCACTAACCCCCTCGCTACTGGGCTTTCATTGGCTATGTACAAATGGGCAAAGGGGTCTCGTTTGGATGACGTTCTCTTTGATGCAGATATGCCTGCAGGTGATTTTGTTCGGTGGTCAAAGCAGACCATTGATTTACTCGACCAACTAGCTCAGGTCACAACTGGTGAGCTACAGAAGACCGCTCGATTAGCTCTTGATCAGGTACGCCGTGGCATTGTTGCCTATTCGACGGTGATCTAAATGAAGAAACTCACATTCTGGCTTTCACTCCCGCTGGCAGTCATTTCTGGTTTTGCCTTGCAGGGCGCTTTTCCTGCTACCAATTTCTGGCCCTTAGCTTTTGTTGGTGTTTTTCTCCTGTTGTGGGCTTTGCTTGGTCGTGGCTTCTGGACAGGTTTCATCATTGGGACTGTTGCGGGAGCGACGTTCTGGTTGTCGTTGATCAATTGGTTGACCTTGTATCTCGGGCCAGTACCGTGGCTAGCGTTGGGCATTTTGCAGGCCATATTCTTTGGTTTCGGTGCTGCACTCATTGGTTTGGCAATAAATAGAGGGCCCCTGCGATGGCCTTCACGTTGGGGTCGACTTGGCATCCTGAGCATCGTGATTGCGTCCATATGGACTTTGCGTGAAAGCATCACGAGTGTGTGGCCTTATGGGGGGTTCTCGTGGGGCAAATTGGCTCAGTCGCAGTCTGAAAGCCCGCTCTCTCATGACGTAGCGTGGGTCGGTACAGCGGGTTTAAGCTTCATCGTCGCTTTGTCGGCAACCTTGGTTTTCCAAGTTTTGCGTGAAAAGAAGCGGTCACTTCTGGTCGTTCCCATCTTGTTTTTTGTGGTTGCTATTGCTGTTCCCCCTGTTGAAATATCAATCTCAGGAACAACTAATGTCTTGGCCGTCCAAGGGAATTCCAAAGCAGGGTTGTTTGATCACGGGCAACCAGGAGACATTCTTCAAGATCACGTCACTGGCTCGCTACCTTATGCCGGGGAAGACATTGACATGGTTGTCTGGCCAGAAAATGCTAGTGATGTTGACCCACTTCAGTCCGAGCTTGCTGCGTTGATGCTGACGACCGTGTCAAAGAAATTAGACGCTCCGATTGTGGCGGGCACGATTACAAACACGAAGGCTGGGGAATATTTCAATTCCTCTTTAGTGTGGTCGAACGGGCTCGACGCTCAATACGACAAAATTCACCCCGTGCCATTTGCTGAATACATGCCAAATCGAGAGTTGTGGCGGACCTTCCAGCCCGATCTTGTTGATCTCGTTACCCGTGATTATTCCTTTGGCAAACGTCCCAATGTTGTGGATATCAACGGTGTTTTAGCAGGTGTGGCCATCTGTTTTGACATCACTGATGATCAACAGGCATACCAAATGATTGATGGGGGAGCACAGATTATCCTTGCTCAAACCAACAACGCAGATTTTGGCAAAACGTCAGAGAATTTGCAGCAATTGGCCATTGCACGATTGAGGGCAATCGAGACTGGGCGTTCTGTTGTCAACATCTCAACAGTAGGTACGTCAGCAATCATCTCTCCCTCAGGCGAAACCTTAGATTCCATTCCTGCCTACCAACCTGGCGCAATGCTGGATGCTGTTCCTTTGAGCTCCTCCGTCACACCGGCAATGCAGTTTGGACGCGTCATTGAATGGTCCATTGGTGCTATTGCACTTGTCGGTTTGTTGCTCATTCTGTTGCGCAGAAAGCCCTAGAATTGAAGCTCAAATGCTTACGAAACTGGAGTGAAGATGGGTAAGGAAAACGATTCTTTCGTCCACCTTCACGTTCACTCCGAGTATTCAATGCTTGATGGCGCGGCTCGAGTCAAACCACTGATTAATGCTGCAGTTGAGGCAGGAATGCCTGCCATTGCGATTACCGACCATGGCAACATGTTTGGCGCTTACGATTTTTGGAATACAGCTACGGACGCTGGTATCAAACCGATCATTGGTACCGAGGCATATCTCACGCCGGGAACTCATCGTTCTGACAAGACACGTATTCGCTGGAACAACGGTGGCGATGATGATGTCTCTGGTGGTGGTGCTTATACGCACATGACTTTGCTTTCTTCATCGACAGAAGGCATGCACAATCTCTTCAAAATGTCTTCTTTGGCGTCCCTTGAGGGTTATTACTTCAAGCCTCGTATGGACCGTGATCTTCTCAACACATACGGAAAAGGACTTATCGCCACCACTGGCTGTCCAGGTGGAGAAATTCAGACGCGTTTACGTATCGGGCAATACGCCGAAGCTCGAGCCGCAGCGGCAGAATTTCGTGACATCTTTGGCGCAGAGAACTTCTTTGTCGAGATTATGGACCACGGTCTAGATATCGAGCGTCGAGTCGTTACAGACCTGATCAAGCTTTCAAAAGATCTCGGTTTACCGCTCGTTGCTACCAACGATTTGCACTACACACATGCTCACGATGCAGACGCACATGCTGCGTTGTTGTGTGTCCAGTCGGGATCAACCCTCGACGATCCAAACCGCTTCAAGTTTGAATCGAATGAGTTTTACCTCAAGTCAGCTGCGGAGATGCGCCGCTTGTTCGCGGACTATCCAGAAGCCTGTGACAACACCCTCCTGATCGCAGAACGCTGTGAAACGAGTTTCGAAAAGCGCGATCTCATGCCCAGATTCCCGGTTCCAGAGGGTGAAACCGAAGCTTCATGGTTTGAGAAAGAAGTTGAAGCGGGGCTGAAGCGGAGGTTCCCTCAAGGTGTTTCTGATGCCCATAAGGCACAAGCCAAATATGAAGTAGACGTCATTATCCAGATGGGCTTCCCCGGATACTTCTTAGTGGTTTCAGACTTCATTGCATGGGCTCGCCAACAAGGAATCCGAGTAGGACCAGGGCGTGGATCAGCTGCTGGTTCGCTTGCTTCTTATGCAATGGGAATCACAGAGCTTGACCCCCTGCACCACGGACTAATTTTTGAGCGCTTCCTGAACCCTGAACGTGTGTCGATGCCCGATGTGGATGTTGACTTCGATGATCGTCGTCGTGGTGAGGTCATTCGATATGTGACCGAGAAGTACGGCAGTGACCGTGTTGCACAAATTGTGACCTACGGAACAATCAAAGCTAAGCAAGCATTGAAAGATTCTTCTCGAGTCCTTGGTATGCCCTACTCGGTGGGGGAGAAGCTCACTAAAGCCATGCCTCCCTCGATTATGGGCAAGGACATCACCTTGACCGAAATCATGGACCCACAGGCCCCTCGCTATAAAGAAGCTGCTGATTTCCGTTCTGTTCTTGCATCAGATGTTGATGCACAAACAGTGTTCAATACTGCTCAAGGTATTGAAAACTTGAAGCGTCAATGGGGTGTTCACGCCGCTGGCGTGATCATGTCAGCAGAACCGCTCATGGATGTCATCCCCATCATGAAGCGCGAAGATGACGGCGCCATCATTACACAGTTTGATCAGCCGCCTTGTGAGTCTTTAGGTCTTCTCAAAATGGACTTCCTGGGCCTGAGAAACCTGACTGTTATTCAAGATGCCCTCGTGAACATTCAAAACAACCGTGGCATCACGGTTGAACCTGAACTCTTGGATTTAGATTCCGATCCGGCTACGTACGAATTGCTCTCACGCGGAGACACCCTCGGTGTATTCCAGCTTGATGGCGGCCCCATGCGTGCACTTCTTCGGCAACTAAAACCCACAAACTTCGAAGACATCTCTGCAGTTATTGCTCTTTATCGTCCTGGCCCTATGGGTATGAACTCGCACACTAACTACGCACTGCGTAAAAATGGTCTGCAGGAGATTGAACCCATTCACCCAGAACTGGAAGAACCTTTATCTGAGATCTTGGGCACAACCTACGGTCTGATTGTGTATCAAGAACAAGTTATGGCTGTTGCGCAGAAGGTTGCAGGATTCACCCTGGGGCAAGCGGACGTTTTACGTCGCGCTATGGGTAAAAAGAAGAAATCAGAACTGGATAAGCAATTCGCAGATTTTGAAGCAGGAATGCTCTCAAACGGTTATTCAGCACCTGCGGTGAAAATCCTGTGGGATACCCTGATGCCCTTCGCAGACTACGCCTTCAATAAGGCACACTCTGCTGGTTATGGTGTCCTCAGCTACTGGACTGCGTACCTCAAAGCCAATTTCCCTGCTGAATACATGGCTGCATTGCTCACCTCTGTTGGCGATTCAAAAGACAAGCTAGGAATCTATCTTTCTGAGTGCCGTCGTATGGGACTCAATGTACTTGCCCCCGATGTCAATGAATCAGATGGCGTGTTCTCTGCCGTTGGCCAAGATATTCGCTTTGGTATGGGAGCTATTCGTAATGTCGGCTTTGGCGTTGTCGAGCACATCAAAGCATCCCGTGCCGATAAGGGACGTTTCGACTCCTTCCATGACTTCTTGAAGAAGGTTCCAGTTCAAGTTGCCAACAAGAAGACTTTGGAATCTCTCATCAAAGCTGGCGCTTTTGATGCGATGGGAAACACGCGTCGTGCTCTCGTAGAAATACACGAAGATGCTGTGGAATCTGCCGTCAGCCTCAAACGTAATGAAGCATTAGGTCAGGTAGATCTCTTCGGTGACATGTTTGAATTCGCTGAAGAGCATTCTCAGGTTCCTGACCGACCTGAATTCACAAAGCGAGACAAATTAGCTTTCGAGCGTGAAATGCTCGGTCTTTATGTCTCGGATCATCCTTTGGCGGGATTAGAACTGCAATTGGCTAAACATGCCACCGTGACGATCAACGACCTCACCACAAGCGATTCCACAATGGACGGTGACATTGTCGTACTCGCTGGGCTGGTGACAGAAGTTCAACGACGTATTGCCAAAAAGTCAGGAAACGCTTACGGCATTATCAAACTTGAAGACTTTGGCGGCGAGATGGACATCATGCTGCTGGGGCGTACTTATCAAGAGTTTGGTCCCATGCTCGAAACCGACCTAGTTCTTGCGGTGAAAGGTCGTGTCAACGTCCGTGATGACGGTTTGAATATTCAGGCCATGAGCATGTTTGTTCCCGATGTTGGAACAGTAGTGGGGCAGCAGGGACCACTCAATCTTGTTCTTCCAGAAGTTCGTGCTACTTCAGCAACAGTTGCAGAGCTCTCCGCTGTGCTTAAACGTCACCCAGGAGACAGCGAAGTACGACTGAGACTGACGCGAGGTGCCACTGCCCGAGTTTTTGAGTTGCCTACAAAGGTAAATATTTCTGCAGATCTCTATGGTGAGCTGAAATCCCTCCTCGGTCCAGGATGCCTGGGCTAGCGGAATTAGACTGGACATCAAGATGATTCGTACACTCGACCTTCGTGGTTCACGCCCGTCACGGGCACAACTGCTTGAGCTCATTCCACGCACAGAGATTGACGTGGATGTTGCTATTGAGGTTGCTGAGTCGTTGATTTCAGCTGTTCGCACAACAGGATCTTCTGCTCTTAAAGAGCAAGCTTTACGTCTAGATAACGTCTCGGATTACGAAATTCGGGTTCCGCAATCTCACATTGACGAGGCTGTTACTGCGCTTTCACCTGCATTGCGTGCATCCCTAGAAACCGCTATCGAGCGTGTGCGTCAGGGCTCAGCTGCGCAAGTTCCTCCTGCTGTTCACACCGAGGTAGCCCCGGGTGCTCGCATCACTCAGCGTTGGCAGCCAGTTGAACGAGTAGGTCTCTATGTTCCTGGTGGCAAAGCCGTATATCCCTCCAGCGTGATTATGAACGTTGTTCCTGCTCAGGTTGCAGGGGTTGGTTCGATAGCTCTTGCTTCGCCTCCCCAGGCTCAATTCGGTGGAAGAATTCACCCCACAATCCTCGCTGCTGCCGGTTTGTTGGGAGTTTCTGAGGTCTATGCCATGGGCGGGGCAGGTGCAATTGGTGCCTTTGCATATGGCGTGGAAGAACTGGATCTTGTTCCCGTCAATGTTGTAACAGGCCCAGGTAACGTTTATGTCGCCGCTGCAAAGCGTTTGGTTCGTGGTCGTGTCGGGATTGATTCAGAAGCAGGACCTACAGAAATCCTTGTTATCGCTGATTCCAGTGCCCGTGCCGAGTTTGTAGCAGCAGACCTGATATCTCAAGCTGAGCACGATGAAATGGCCTCAGCCGTCCTCGTGACAGATTCGCTTGAACTAGCAGAACAAGTTCGTGCAGAGGTTGAGCGCCAAGCCCTCTCAACTGCACACTCTGAGCGTGTTCGTACAGCTTTGACTGGGCCCCAATCTGCTCTTGTTTTGGTAGATGACTTATCTGTCGCTGTCGATTTCTCTAATGCTTATGGCCCCGAGCATCTCGAAATCCATGCACGCTCCAGTCACGAGCTCGTATCTCAGATCACTAATGCTGGGGCCATTTTCGTTGGCGATTACACCCCTGTCAGCCTGGGAGATTATTCAGCAGGTTCGAATCACGTGCTTCCTACCGCAGGACAAGCACTCTTTGCCTCTGGTTTAGGTGCATATACTTTCCTGCGACCTCAACAAATCATTGAGTATTCGAAGGATGCACTCGGTGTTGTGTCCTCCGGTATTCGTCTGCTCGCAGACGACGAAGATCTTCCCGCTCACGGTGATGCCGTAGATATCCGCTTCAAGTCAGAGGACAATTAGTCAAATGTATTGCCCCTTTTGCCGACACTCTGATTCTCGAGTGATTGATTCCCGTACAAGTGACGATGGCCTCTCAATTCGCCGCCGCCGTCAGTGCCCAGAATGCAATGGTCGTTTCTCCACTCTAGAAACAGCGTCACTCTCAGTAATCAAGCGTTCTGGTGTGGTTGAGTCCTTCAGTAGAGAAAAGGTCGTTGCGGGTGTTCGTAAGGCATGTCAAGGCCGTCCCGTCACAGATGCAGACTTAGCTGTCCTCGCACAAAAAGTAGAAGAGACCATTCGCGCTACGGGTGCTTCTCAAATTGAGGCTAATGAGATTGGCTTAGCCATTCTTCCTTCTCTCAGAGAGCTCGATGAGGTTGCTTACTTGCGTTTTGCCAGCGTTTACCAAGCTTTTGATTCTTTAGAGGATTTCGAAGTTGCCGTTCAAACTCTTCGTTCGGAACGCCAGAACGGTCAGGCTGAGTAGTAGTGGCAACACATAACGGGAATCACTCGTTCTACAACCTCATATTCAAAGGATTCTTCAAGTTCATTGATCCTGAAGAAGCTCACCATTTAGGCGCAACTGTCATCAAAATGGCGGGTTTGCCTGGTATTCGAAATATGAAGCACGCCTTTAGCAAGCCCGTGCCAGAACTTCACGTTCAAGCACTTGGACTTCACTTTGATTCACCGTTCGGTATGGCAGCTGGTTTTGATAAAGACGTCACTATGGTTTCAGGTCTATATGCCCTCGGTTTTGGCCATGTTGAAGTGGGAACACTCACCGCTCATGCTCAACCCGGTAACCCCAAACCACGCCTTTTCCGCCTAATTCCTGATCGCGCTCTCATCAATCGGATGGGATTTAATAACGGGGGAGCCCAGGCAGCAGTTCCTCGGTTACAGAAACTTCGCACCCTCAAGCACCGCCCCGTTATTGGTGTTAATATTGGAAAATCACGCATAACCGAGGTTGAAAATGCAACAGCGGATTACCTCATTAGCACGAAGCTGCTCGCTCCATTGGCTGACTACCTCGTAGTGAATGTCAGTTCTCCCAACACACCGGGGCTTCGTGGATTGCAAGAGATCACCCAGCTCAAACCTTTACTCAAAGCAGTCAAAGAAGAAGCAGGTAACACACCACTTCTCGTGAAAATTGCTCCTGATCTCTCTGGCGACGAGATTGCTGAGATAGCCAAGCTTGCTGTTTCGCTCAAACTCGACGGCATTATCGCCACAAACACCACAATCAGTCGAGATGGCCTTGTCTCAGATTCTGCAAAAGTTGAATCTATTGGCGCTGGCGGTCTCTCGGGAGCACCGTTATCTCAACGCTCTCTTGAAGTCTTGAAGCAGATTCGTTCCATTGTTCCCGCCGACATGTGCATCATCTCAGTTGGCGGAATTGAGACGGCTGAACAAGTCCAGGAACGATTGGACGCTGGCGCAACCCTCGTCCAGGGCTATTCAGCATTTGTTTACAACGGCCCGTTGTGGGCAATAAAACTCAACCGTGGTTTGAGGAAACTCGCTAACCAGCGTTAAGAACTAGCTGGGGTATTGGCGACGTGCTACCTGAGGCTTAGGTAGACGTAGTGGGCGCATCTGAAGGCTGCGCATTCCCGCGTACCAACGAACACCCTTGTCGACCGAACCAAACTTCGCAGTGATGCGCTTACGCAGCTGAACGCCAAGAATCATGACGTCGGTCAGTGCGATGAAGAAGAAAGCCCACAAAACCAGGAAAGAGCTTTCCTGGACAGGAAGGCTGGGAATAAAGGTCATGATGATCACGAGGAACATGAAGGGAACCATCAGTTCGCCAACGTTGTAACGGGCATCGACAAAATCACGAGCAAACTTCTTCTGAGGACCACGGTCACGCATGGGGAGGTAACGCTCGTCTCCAGCAGCAAGTCCAATTCGCTGCTTATTGCGCTGCTCATTCATGCGGGCACGTTCCATACGAGCTGCTTCCTTGCGGTCGCTGGGAACGAGAGGTCGCTTATTTGCAGCTTCTCTTTCTTTGCGACTAGGGGTTGCGTGACCTTTGCCAGCACCGTTTTCATCAACGGTTGAGTCTGCAGTGATGTTTTCTTCAGAGTTCTTAGCCACGATGTTCCTTTGTTTGAAAGCTTCGACCATAAGATTACCGGCATGACTGCTTCAATTTCTGACGTTCGTGCAATGGTGTCACAAGCTTTTCCGCAATCAATGCACGATCTCACACAATTGGTCCGTATCCCATCGGTTTCCTGGTCTTCTTTTGATCCATCACAGGTGGTGAAGAGTGCTGAACAAGTTGCTGAGTTGGCTCGTGGAACAAATTTGTTTGACACAGTTCACATCCAGAGAGCGATGAAGTCAGATAGCGACGAATTGGGACAGCCCGCTGTTGTTGCGAGACGTCAAGCAGCACATGGAAAGCCAACGATTCTGCTTTACGCCCACCATGACGTTCAACCTCCTGGTGACCTTGCGGTGTGGGAGAGCGAACCATTTGAACCAATTGAGAAAGACGGACGTCTTTTTGGTCGTGGTGCAGCAGATGACAAGGCGGGCATCATGGCTCACATTTCAGCTCTTCGTCTTCTTCCGGAACTTGTTGAGAATGTTGATTTGGGGATTGTTCTCTTTGTTGAAGGAGAAGAAGAATTTGGTTCCCCGTCATTTGAGAACTTCTTGAAAGATCATCACGCCTTGCTCGAGGCAGACGTCATTGTTGTTGCCGACTCAGGGAACTGGGATCTTGAAACGCCAGCACTCACTACTACGTTGCGGGGGAATGCCACGTTCAAACTCACGGTGCGAACTTTGGATCATGCATTGCATTCCGGCATGTTTGGTGGTGCTGTGCCAGATGCCTTTATGGCTTTTGCCAAGCTGACCTCTTCGTTCTATTCCGAAACTGGCTCAGTTCAGGTTGAGGGACTTACTCACTCAGTTGCCCAGATACCTGAGTATGAAGATGACCAGATGAGACTCGAAAGTGGTGTCCTAGACGCAGTCTCTCTTATCGGTGATGGACATGTGCTTGAACGACTGTGGTCGCAGCCTTCGATCACGGTTACAGGCATGGACATCCCAGATGTCGCCAATGCTTCAAACACATTGCTCCCCAGTGTTTCTTCGCGCATTAGCGTCAGGGTTGCACCAGGTCAATCAGCTTCAGATGCTTTTGAAGCTGTTCGTCAGCACATTCTCAAGCACGTTCCATATGGAGCTCAGGTTGATTTTGAAGACATCAATTTAGGTGAATCGTTCTCTACAGACACAAGTGGTTGGGCGGCACAATCGATTTCCCACTCTCTTACTTCTGCCTGGGGGAAAGATGTCGTTGAGATGGGTGTGGGCGGATCCATTCCCTTTATTTCCAGCTTTGTGTCTGCTTTTCCAACTGCACAAGTTTTAGTCACGGGAGTTGAAGATCCCGATTCTCGAGCACACAGCCCGAATGAGTCTCTGCATATTGAGTCTTTTGAACGAGCTATCGTTGCGGAACTTCTATTCCTCGCGGAATGCAATTCTCGTGAACTTTGAGTTCTCAGGAATAATGCAGGCAACATTCACCTTGTCCTTTTAGAATAGAAACACCCCAGACAAACCCTTCCAAGGAGTGGAAATGACTGAAACGACAACCGCTGAGACCAAAGCACACGGCGTTGGTCTCACCGATGCTGCTGCTCAGAAAGTTCGCGCACTCCTGGAACAGGAAGGTCGCGATGATCTTCGACTACGAATTGCCGTGCAACCAGGCGGATGTTCGGGTCTGATTTACCAGCTGTACTTCGATGAGCGCACTATGGACGCCGATGCGGTTGTTGATTTTGGGGGAGTAGGTGTTGTTGTTGACAAGATGAGCGTTCCTTATCTCGATGGCGCAACTATCGACTTTGAAGACACCATCCAGAAGCAGGGTTTCACCATTGATAACCCCAATGCTGAAGGAAGCTGTGCCTGTGGAGACTCTTTCCACTAACGAACTTCCTTTTCGCTTCTGAGGAGCGAAAATCCAGCACGTTGCTACACATTCACAGCCCTTTCTGAGGGTAGAGTTGAAATGTTCGGGACAGATATGTTTCGAATTTGAACAAGTGTTTGTGAAAGGCCAATAGTGCGTTCTACACGTCGAATCCGATGGGCTGCGATTCCAATTGCAGCAACGCTCGTACTTGCCCTGTCGGCATGTACCGATCAGGAGCTCGCGGGTTACATGCCCGGCTTCGTATCAGGGGCTGCTCCGGTTACAAACCACACTCAGCTCATTACTGACTTCTGGGTGAACAGCTGGATTGTTCTTCTGGCAATCGGATTCATTGCTTGGGGCCTCATGCTCTGGTCGATGGTTGTCTACCGCCGCCGCAAGACCGACACCGGACTTCCTGTTCAATTGCGCTACAACATGCCAATCGAAATTCTTTTCACTGTCATCCCTTTGATCCTCATCATTGGTCTTTTTGCTCTCACTGCACGCGATGAAGCAGTCATTGAGCAGCGTTTTGATAATCCTGATGTCACAATTCAAGCTTTTGGAAAGCAGTGGGCTTGGGACTTCAACTACACCGATGAAGATGTCTACTATTCAGGCATCCAGGTTCAGCCTGATCTTTCAGAAGGAGCTGAACAAGGTTCGGTTCTTGAATCTTCAATCCCGACTCTTTACTTGCCTGTTGGCAAAAAGGTTGAAATTCAGCTCAACGCTCGCGACGTTATCCACTCTTTCTGGGTCATCGACTTTCTCTACAAGAAGGACATGATTCCAGGTAAGACAAATGTGATGTCGATCATTCCTGAGCGCGAAGGTACCTACGCAGGAAAGTGTGCTGAGCTCTGTGGTGAATTCCACTCTCAAATGCTTTTCCAAGTGAAGGTTGTTTCCCAAGAGGAATATGACGCTTACATCGAGAGCTTGCGTGAGCAGGGCTTTGAAGGTCAGCTCGGAACCGAGTATGACCGTAACAAGAACCAAGCGAATGTTGTTGCATCCGCTACCGAGTCGAAGTAGTAGGGAAAAGCGATGAGTGCAACTCTTACTCCCACCCCTGTTGTAACCACAACAAGCAAGCCTCAGACTGTTGGCGTCACACGCCCAGTGTCTAAGGGAAACATTGTTGTCAAGTGGTTGACCTCGACTGACCACAAGGTCATCGGTCACATGTACAACATCACAGCCATTTTGTACTTTCTTCTTGGTGGAGTGATGGCTCTGATCATCCGTGCTCAGCTCTTTGCTCCAGGTCTCAACGTTTTGCAGACAAAAGAGCAGTACAACCAGATGTTCACCATGCACGGAACCATCATGCTCTTGCTGGTGGCAACACCTCTGTTTGCGGGTTTTGCTAATGCAATTCTCCCAATTCAACTTGGTGCTCCAGACGTAGCATTCCCGCGTTTGAACATGCTTTCTTTCTGGTTCTACTTCTTCGGTGCATTGATTACTGTTGGTGGATTCCTCAC
>ERZ1034363.155-NODE-155-length-48298-cov-3.507683_pt1 | contig 48298 bp, 46 predicted proteins | sample MGYA00520616_ERZ1034363 | MGnify/ENA primary metagenome ERZ1034363 (study PRJEB33736, sample SAMEA104284506) | Azolla filiculoides | biome: Urban; feature: Water surface; material: Ditch water | place: Netherlands | collected 2015-10-28 | depth 0-0.1 m ...
CCCCCCCCCCCCCCCCCCCCCCCCCCCCCCCCCCCCCCCCCCCTTTTTTTTTTCAAGCAGAAGACGGCATACGAGATCTGCAATATGTTCTGGAACAACCTTGCCTACGGCGATGTAATCCGTCATGAACAATGGCTCAGCGCCGCACACAACTAAATCATCAACAACCATTGCAACCAGATCTTCACCAATGGTGTCGTACTTGCCTAGTGCGCGTGCAATCTCAGTCTTAGTTCCAACACCATCTGTAGAAGTTGCAAGAAGAGGTTGCTTCATATCTTTTAACTTGCTTGCATCAAACAGTCCAGCAAATCCTCCGATACTGCCCATAACTTCAGGGCGTGAGGCCTTTGCAATTGATGCCTTCATTAACTCAACCGCACGGTCTCCTGCATCAATATCGACGCCAGCATCTTTATATGTAGACATTAGTTACCGTGCACTTCCGTGATTTCTAGGCGCATCTTTCCTTCAGATAAATCTTGAGGGATGCGGATTGGATATTCACCTGTAAAACATGCAGAACATAGGCGGTCAGAAGCCACCTCGGTCGCTGAAATTAGCCCATCCAGCGAGACATACCCGAGGGAATCGGCTCCGATGGAACGGCGGATCTCTTCGGTGTCTAGTCCGTTGGCAATTAATTCGGCGCGAGTAGCGAAGTCGATTCCGTAATAGCAAGGCCACTTAACTGGAGGCGATGAAATGCGTACATGGATTTCGCGAGCTCCAGCTTCGCGAAGCATGCGAACGATGGCACGCTGAGTATTTCCGCGAACAATCGAATCATCGACAACAACAATTCGCTTTCCTTCAATAATTTCACGCAATGGGTTGAGCTTTAGTCGAATACCTAATTGACGAATAGTTTGTGAAGGCTGAATAAAGGTTCGACCGACATAGGAGTTCTTTACAAGCCCCATTCCAAATGGAATTCCTGACTCTTTTGCATAACCAATAGCAGCTGGCGTGCCAGATTCAGGTACAGGAATTACAAGATCGGCTTCAACTGGTGCTTCCTTAGCTAGTTGCGCACCAATTGCAACGCGGGTCTTGTGAATTCCACTTCCGGCAATTGTTGTATCTGGTCGTGCAAGGTAAACATATTCAAACAAGCATCCCTTTGGTTGCGCCTCAGCCCAACGTTGTGATCGAACGCCATTTGAATCAATTGCAATGAACTCACCTGGTTCGATTTCACGAACAAAGGCTGCACCGACAATATCTAAGCCAGCACTTTCGGAAGCAACTACCCAACCCGTTTCTAGTTTTCCAAGCACTAATGGGCGAACTCCATGTCGATCACGTGCGGCATACAACGTGTGTTCATCCATAAACACAAGCGAGAATGCACCTTCAAGTTGTGGCAATACAGCAAGCGCACTGGCTTCAACATTTTTCTGATCTTGAAGTGCGATTAAAGCGGTCATGATCTCTGTATCAGTTGTTGCGCCACGTGTATTTGCTGGCGCTCCTTCAAGCTTTTGCACTAATTCAGCTAAATCCCCGGTATTAGTCAGATTGCCGTTGTGGGCTAAAGCCAGTGTTCCGTACTTAGTTGGGCGCAATGTCGGCTGCGCATTTACCCAAGTGCTAGATCCTGTGGTGCTGTATCGGCAGTGACCGATTGCAAGGTTTCCCTTAAGTGTTGCAAGGTCGCCTTCAGTAAATACCTGAGATACAAGACCCATATCTTTATAGATAAGAATTCTTTCGCCATCACTTGTTGCGATTCCAGCTGACTCGGTTCCGCGATGTTGCAGCGCATACAAACCGTAGAAAGAGAGCTTTGCTACCTCTTCACCGGGTGCCCAGACTCCAAAGACGCCACACGCATCTTGCGGACCCTTATCCTCGCCTAAGACGTTGTGGTTGAGTAATCCATCAGGTCGTCTCATGCTTGTGATCCTAACGGTAGGTATTCAGTTAAATCAGCGCGAACACCAGATGCAGATATTGCGCCGCTGTTCATCGCTTCATCCCAACTTAATTTTCCAGCTGCAAGCGCCAGCCAAGTATCTGCATCCATTTCAATGGTGTTAGGTGGTGTCCCACGTGTGTGGGTTGGACCCTCGCCACATTGCACAGCCGCGTACGGTGGAACTCGAACTTCAATTGCACGCCCAGGAGCCTTGGTAGTTAAGAGCGCAAGTGTGCTCTTAACCTGTTCAAGAATCTGAGGATCGCGCATCGTTATCCAAACAACTTAGGGAATGTAGATGTGTGAGCTGTTGAAAGTTCAGCTAGTGAAATAACCGCATCGTTAATTGTTAATGAGTCTCCCCCAGTTGTTCCAAGCTTTGTGATTGCAATTGTGTTCTTGATTGCTAATGCTTCAAGCTTTGAAGTATCTGCAGGATTAATCGCCACAATTACTCGACCTGGAGTTTCACTAAGTAGCGCAACACCTGGATTCTCTAGCGAAACTGTTGCGCCTACCTTGTGACGTAAAACCATTTCAGTTAATCCAGCAGATAATCCACCCTGACTTAAATCATGTGCCGCTGCAAAGAATGAGTTGCCTTCAAGAAGTAGCTCAATTAGGCGCATTTCACGCTGTAAATCAGCCTCTGGGGCTTGCCCTACACGTTGGTTGTGCAAGAAAGCCCATTCGCTACCCGCAAGATCTTCTTGAGTTTGGCCAACTAGGTACAGATCTAATCCAGCTGAAGTAAAGCTCATTGGTGTGCGGGTGCGCACATCTTGGATAACTCCTAGAACACCGATCACTGGCGTAGGAAGAATCGCAACTGTTCCGGTTTGATTGTAGAAAGAAACATTTCCGCCTGTAACAGGTAGTCCCATTTCTAAACAACCATCTGCCAATCCACGAACAGATTCAGCAAACTGCCACATCACACCTGGATCTTCTGGAGAACCAAAGTTCAAACAGTTTGTAACAGCTAATGGTCGAGCACCTGCTGTAGCGATATTGCGAGCAGCTTCTGCCAATGCCAACTTAGCGCCTTGATAAGGATTTAAATACGACCAGTTTGCATTTGCATCCGTTGAGATTGCAACGCCAAGGTTTGTTGTCTCATCAATTCGAATCATTCCTGAATCATCAGGTTGAGATTGAATAGTGTTTCCTTGGACATACTTATCGTATTGAGATGTAACCCAAGACTTATCAGCAAGGTTTGGTGCAGCCGCTAACTTCAAAACAGCTGCCTTGATCTCAGATGCCGTCACTGGAATCGGAACATTAACTGTTTGTGAATTTACTTGGTTGATGTAATCGGGTTGCGCAAGCGGACGGTTATAAACAGGGCCATCATGTGCAACGGTGCGAGGAGGAACATCAACGATTAACTCACCATTCCAGGTAATTTCAAGGTGATTTCCATCTGTAACCTCACCAATAACTGTGACGGTTACATCCCACTTCTTGCAGATCTCTAAGAAGCGATCAATCTTGCTTGGTTCAACAATTGCACACATGCGTTCTTGAGACTCTGACATCAAGATCTCTTCAGGTGACAGAGACGGATCGCGCAATGGAACCTTGTCCAACTGCACCTTCATGCCGCCAGAACCACCTGAAGCAAGCTCGCTTGTTGCACACGATAAGCCTGCTCCGCCAAGGTCTTGGATGCCTACTACTAGATCTTCAGCGAAGATTTCTAGTGAACATTCAATTAAAACCTTTTCAACAAATGGATCGCCAACTTGAACACTCGGACGCTTAGTAGATCCCCCAGCGCCAAATGTTTCTGAAGCTAGAACAGATACTCCACCGATTCCATCTCCGCCTGTTTTTGCGCCGTACAGCACAACCAAGTTGCCAGCACCGGCAGCTTTAGCCAACTTGATATCGCTGTGCTTCATTACGCCAACACACAAAGCATTTACAAGTGGGTTGCCTGCGTAGGTTTCATCAAAGGTAACTTCGCCTCCGATATTTGGAAGTCCGAGACAGTTTCCGTATCCGCCAACACCAGCAACGATTCCTGGAAGCACGCGACGTGTATCAGCTGCATCTGCTGGACCAAAACGAAGTGGATCCATAACTGCAATTGGACGAGCACCCATCGTCAGAATGTCACGAACAATTCCGCCAACACCAGTTGCCGCACCTTGATAAGGCTCAACAAATGATGGGTGGTTGTGTGATTCAATTTTGAAAGTTACTGCATAACCCTGACCGACATCAACAACACCTGCGTTTTCACCAATACCAACTAGCAGGGCATCGGACTTGGGCGCCTTTTCACCAAACTGCTTTAAGTGAACCTTTGATGATTTGTAAGAACAGTGTTCTGACCACATCACTGAGTACATGGCTAGCTCAGATGAGGTTGGACGACGACCAAGAATTTCTTTGATGCGTGCATACTCATCGGGTTTTAGCCCAAGTTCGGCAAATGGTTGTGAGTTATCTGGAGTTGTTTGTGCGATTGCAACTGTATCTAGCGCCATTACTTCACCATCGCATTCAAGATTGAGGTAAAGAAACCAAGACCCTGTGCAGATGGTCCTGTTAATTCATTAATTGCGTGCTCTGGGTGAGGCATTAGGCCAACAACGTTGCCCTTTGCATTGCTGATTCCAGCGATCAAATTACGTGATCCATTGGGGTTTTCGCCTACATAACGGGCGATTACGCGACCTTCACCTTCGAGCATTGCAAGGGTTTGATCATCACATTGAAATGAGCCTTCACCATTCTTTAGCGGAATAACAACCTTCTCGCCTTGCTTGAAAGAGTTTGTCCAAGCGGTTTGATTATTAACAACTTCGATCTCTTGATCACGGCACAAAAAGTGCAGATCAGAGTTGCGAGTTAACGCACCTGGCAGCAAGTGTGATTCGCAGAGAACTTGAAAACCATTACAGATTCCTAAAACTGGCATTCCTTTATTTGCAGCTTCAATTACCAATTGCATAACTGGCGCAAATCGTGAGATCGCACCACAGCGCAGGTAATCACCGTACGAAAATCCACCGGGCAGCACAACCGCGTCAACGCTCTTGAGATCCGCATCTCCGTGCCACAGTGCGACCGCTTCAGCGCCACCTGCACCTACAGCACGTGCTGCATCGCGATCATCCAGAGTTCCTGGAAAGGTAATTACTCCTACGCGCATTACTTTTCAACTCTCACGACGTAGTTTTCAATTACTGGGTTAGACAGCAAAACTTCAGCGGCTTTTTCAACCTCAGCAAGTTGTGCAGGTGTTGGTTCGCCGTCGATCTCAATTTCAAATCGCTTTCCTTGACGAACAGATTTAGCAAAGTTAAATCCAAGTCGTGGCAAGGCTGCTGCAACAGCGTTTCCTTGAGGATCAAGAATCTCGGGCTTTAACATCACATCAACCACGATCTTTGCCATTTGTTTTCTCCCTGTTAGAACTTGCTGCCGGTGATACGGAAAAATGCTTCTTCATAACGAAGTGCTGTCTTCTCTACGATTTCAGCTGGTAGTTCAGGGGGTGGGCTATTTCTATCCCATCCGCTTGCTACTAGGTAGTCACGTAGAAATTGCTTGTCATACGAGGGTTGAGCTCCGCCTGGCTTCCAGGTTGAAGCCTCCCAAAACCTAGAAGAATCAGGGGTTAGCGCCTCATCGCCCAGAATTATCTGGCCCTTATCGTTGCGGCCGAATTCAAATTTAGTATCTGCAACGATGATGCCTCGGCTTGCTGCAAACTCTGAAGCGGTTTCATACAACTTAATTGTTAAATCGCGTAGTCGTGCTGCGTCTTCAGCGCCAACAATCGCTGCAGCTCCTTCAAAATCAATATTGATGTCATGATCGCCAATTTCAGCTTTTGTAGCAGGGGTAAAGATAGATGCTGGCAACTGTGAGCCGTCCAGCAATCCATCCGGCAACGAATTACCGCAAACAGCTTTGTTGTTCTGATACTCGCTCCAGCCGCTTCCGGTTAGGTATCCGCGAGCAACGCATTCAACTTCAAACATGGTTAGCGGCTGAACGATAACTGCGCGATCTTCAACTACCGCAGGAACATCTGTAGAAACAATGTGATTGCCAATTATGTCTTCTAGTAATTCAAACCAAAATAGCGATAGTTGCGTTAATACCGCACCTTTGCCCGGAATAGTTGTTGGCATAACCCAGTCGTAGGCAGATATGCGATCAGAGGCTACAAGCAGAATCTCTTTTTTATCATTTGTGTATAGGTCACGAACTTTTCCGGTACGCAGATGAGTCCACCCAGAAATTTCAGGCGCTGGCGGTGGACCAGCTAGGCCGAAGCCGCTCACCGAATAGAGCCGGGCTTGTACTGCGCTGCGGCAGGGTGCGCGGATGTAATCGCATCGATGCGATGTACAACTCGTGCCACTTGTTGGCGAGCTTCGCCAGTAAATTCAATTGGATCGCTAATTAAAGTATCTAATGCTGCACGATCAAGCGGTAAACGATCATCTGCTGCCAAATCATCAAGCAGTGTGTTTTTCTTTCCTTCGCGCATTCCTAAAGCAGCTTTAACCGCATGCTCTTTAATTACTTCATGTGCAACTTCGCGGCCAACGCCTGCTTTAACAGCTGCCATAAGGATCTTTGTTGTCGCTAAGAATGGTAAATAACGCTCTAATTCAGCGCTAATTACAGCTGGGAATGCCCCGAACTCATCAAGCACGGTAAGCATTGTTTCGAGCAAACCATCGATTGCGTAGAAAGCATCAGGCAATGCAACGCGACGAACAACGCTGCATGAAACATCGCCTTCATTCCATTGATCACCAGATAGTTCGCTAACCATTGATGCGTATCCACGGAGTACAACTGAAAGCCCATTAACTCGTTCGCAAGAACGGGTGTTCATCTTGTGAGGCATAGCGCTACTGCCAACTTGGCCTGCTTTGAATCCCTCAGTAACTAATTCGGCACCTGCCATTAAACGAATTGATGTTGCAAGTGATGATGGTGAAGATGCGATCTGAACCAAAGTAGTTACAACATCATAATCAAATGAACGTGGATAGATCTGTCCGGTTGAATCAAGCACATTGTTAAAGCCAAGTTCCTTTGCGATTGCACCTTCCAACTTAAAGTGTGCATCTGATGAACCAAGTAAATCAATTGAATCTTGTGCGGTTCCTACTGGACCTTTGATTCCGCGCATTGGATAACGATCTTGCAGAGCTGTTAAACGCTCGTATGCAAACAACAACTCTTCAGCTGCAGATGCAAAGCGCTTTCCTAATGTTGTAATTTGCGCAGGTACGTTGTGTGAACGTCCTGCAATTGGTTGGTCCGCATATTGCGCAGCGCGCTCACCAAGACGAGCAAGAAGTGTTACAACCTTGTCATGAACAATTTCAAGACCGTTGCGAATTTGAAGCGCTTCTATGTTTTCAGTTAGGTCGCGGCTAGTCATTCCGGCGTGGATTGCTTCATGGCCAGCTAACGCGTTGAACTCTTCGATACGGGCTTTTACATCGTGACGGGTCTGCTTTTCGCGAGCATCGATTGATGCTAAATCCACACGTGTAATTACCTTTTCGTAATCTGTAATTACATCATTGGAAATCACATGACCTAATGTTGATTGAGCGCGCATAACCGCGATCCAGAGCTTGCGTTCAGCGATGATTTTGGCCTCTGGCGCGAAGATTTCACGCATCGCAGCTGATGCATATCGATTAGCAAGCAGGCTCATTGGTGAATTATCCGTCATTTAATTGCCCTTCTCTGCCACCGACGCATTTAGCGCGATGTCCGAACGATAAAAGGATCCAGCAAGTGAGATTTGGCTGATCGCTCGGTAGGCACGGTTACGGGCCTCAGTCAGATCCTCGCCAATGCCGGTGACTGTCAGAACTCGTCCACCAGATGCAACCACACCTTGGTCGGTGTTTGCGGTGCCTGCGTGATAAATCGAAACATCTTCGATTGTCGAAAACCCTGAAATCACTCCACCCGATTGTGGCGCTGCTGGATAACCTTCTGCAGCTAACACAACCGTTACCGCGGAATCATCTCTCCATTGCAAAGTTGTTTCTTTTAGATTTCCAGTTGCAGCGTTGAACAACAAAGTTGCAAGAGGTGTCTTCAATCGTGGAATTAATACTTGAGTTTCAGGATCACCAAAGCGAGCATTAAATTCAATGACGCGAGTACCGTGATCGGTAAGTGCAAGACCTGCGTACAGCAATCCAACAAATGGAGTTCCTCGTGCAGCCATTTCGGCGATCATTGGTGCCAGAACTTGTTTGTAGGTATCTTCAACAATATCTGAAGGCGCCCAAGGCAATGGTGAGTAAGCACCCATACCTCCAGTATTTGGACCCTCGTCATTGTCATAGGCACGTTTGAAATCTTGTGCAGGTTCCATCGGCAAAATCGTTGTTCCATCGCTAATCCCAAACAATGAAACCTCTGGTCCATTCAAATACTCTTCAATAACAACGCGCTTGCATGCAAGAGCGTGCTCTAAAGCTTCTTGGCGATCATTGGTCACGACAACGCCTTTACCTGCAGCTAAGCCATCATCCTTAACAACATAAGGTGCATCAAATGCATCTAATGCAATTTCAATCTCTTCTTTAGTTGTGCAGGTAAAACTGTGTGCAGTTGGTACACCAGCATCGCGCATAACTTCTTTGGCAAAGTTCTTTGAGCCTTCTAATTGAGCTGCGGCCTTTGAGGGCCCGAAAACAGCGATATTGGCTGCTCGTAGGGCATCTGCAACACCATTTACCAGTGGAACCTCTGGGCCTACAACTACTAGATCAATCTGTAACTGCTTGGCTAATGCAACGATTGCATCATTATCTGTAACCGCAACCTGATGACACTGCGCAAATTGTGCGATTCCAGGATTGCCGGGAGCAGCATGAAGTTCTGTACATGCTGGATCTGCTTGTAGTCCTACTCCTAGCGCGTGTTCGCGTCCGCCGCTTCCGACTAGGAGGATTTTCATTCTTAGATGAAATCCTTTACGACAATTGTTTGATCGCGCCCGGGACCAACGCCAATCGCGCTCATTGGTGCACCTGAAATCTTTTCGAGGAATGCAACGTAATCCTGCGCATTCTTTGGAAGATCTGAAAGTTTGCGTGCATTTGAAATATCTTCAGTCCAACCAGCCAAGTATTCGTAGATTGGCTTTGCGTGGTGGAAATCAGTTTGTGATGCTGGAAGCTCTTCAACGCGCTTTCCATCGATCTCGTAGGCAACACATACAGGAATCTTTTCCCAACCAGTTAAAACATCAAGCTTTGTTAGGAAGAAATCAGTTAAGCCGTTTACGCGGACTGCGTAACGCGCGATAGGAGCATCAAACCAACCGCAACGACGTGCGCGACCAGTAGTAACGCCAACTTCTCCGCCGATGCGACGAAGTGCTTCGCCATCTTCATCAAATAGTTCTGTTGGGAATGGCCCGCTACCAACGCGAGTTGTATACGCCTTCAAAATGCCGATTACGCGGTCGATCTTTGTAGGTCCAATTCCAGAACCTGTACATGCGCCACCTGCTGTTGGATTACTTGAGGTTACGAATGGATAGGTTCCGTGATCAACATCGAGCAATGTGCCCTGAGAACCCTCTAGAAGTACTCGCTTTCCAGCCTTGAGCGCTTCATCCAAAATCAAAACAGTATCTGCTACATATGGACGCAAGATATCTGCGTACTTCAGGTACTCCTCAAGAACTTCATCAACTTCAATGTTCTTGCGGTTGAACACCTTAATTAAAATCTGATTCTTATCGCGCAGCGCACCTTCAAGCTTTTGGCGAAGGATTGATGGATCAAAGAGATCTTGAACGCGAATACCGATGCGGTTGATCTTGTCTGCATACGCAGGTCCGATTCCGCGACCAGTTGTTCCGATCTTTGACTTACCTAAGAAACGCTCTGACACCTTGTCGATTGTGCGGTGATAAGGAGTAATCAAGTGCGCGTTTGTAGAGATTAATAACTTGCTTGTGTCGATACCGCGCTCATTTAATCCGCGGATCTCTTCAAGTAAAACACTTGGATCAATAACAACACCGTTAGCAATTACCGGAATCACATTGGGAGAAAGAATTCCAGAAGGCAATAAGTGAAGTGCGTACTTTTGATCTCCGATAACAACTGTGTGGCCTGCGTTATTGCCACCTTGATAACGGACTACATAATCAACGCGATCACCCAACAGGTCGGTGGCTTTACCCTTGCCTTCGTCGCCCCACTGAGCTCCGAGAAGTACTAATGCAGGCATGAGTAAAGCCTTTCCGACTAGTTGTTAATTACTTAAGTGAAGTTGTGCCAGTTGAACGAAGATCCTCACATGCATGAACAACGCGAGCTGCCATTCCTGCTTCAGCTGCCTTACCCCATGCGCGTGGATCGTAAGCCTTCTTGTTTCCAACTTCGCCATCGATCTTTAATACGCCGTCGTAGTTCTTCAGCATGTGATCAACAACTGGACGTGTGAATGCGTACTGAGTATCTGTATCGATATTCATCTTAATTACACCGTAATCAAGTGATTCGCGGATCTCAGAAAGAAGTGAGCCAGAACCACCGTGGAATACCAAGTCCATTGGCTTGCTTCCTGCAGGTAAACCAAGCTTTGCAGAAACCGCTTCTTGCAAAGTTGCAAGAATCTTTGGCTGCAATACAACGTTTCCTGGCTTGTAAACACCGTGAACATTTCCGAATGTTGCTGCCACCATGTAGCGAGCATTTGCATCTGTTCCAAGTGTTTCAATTGTTAGAAGTGCATCCTCTGGTGTTGAGTACAACTTTGCATCGTGCTTTGCTTCGATGCCATCTTCTTCTCCACCAACAACGCCGATTTCAATTTCAAGAATTGTCTTTGCCGCAACAGACATCGCCAACATTTCCTTAGCGACCTTCATGTTTTCAGGCATATCAACAGCTGATCCATCCCACATGTGTGAGTTGAACAAAGGTGCCTTACCTGACTTGATGCGATCTGCACCAAATGCAAGAAGTGGACGCATGAAGCCATCCAACTTTTCTGCTGGGCAGTGATCTGTATGAATTCCGATATTTACTTTGTAGTTCTTTGCAACAACATGTGCGAACTCTGCGAGCGCAACTGCGCCATCAACCATGTTCTTAACTGTTGAGCCTGATGCGTACTCGGCACCGCCCCATGAAAATTGGATGATTCCATCTGACTCTGCTTCGGCGAAACCACGAATAGCAGCTGTGATGGTCTGTGATGATGAAACGTTGATTGCTGGATAAGCGAAAGCGCCTTTTTTAGCGCGATCCAACATATCGGCATAAATTTCGGGGGTTGCAATTGGCATAGTGACTCCTATGGGCTCGTAGTAAATCTTTAGACTGAGCGCTTCGTTGAGTCGTCTAGAGGCTTACGGCCAATCCTCTCACCTTCGCCCTGATGGCACAAAAAGACCCTCCGCCATAGCCTGACGAAGGGTCTTTCAGCGGTTTTAGCTCACCGATTTAAGGGCGTTGGCTAGGAATCTAGCCAGGGCGGCGACCATGGTGGGGTTGCTGAGCAGTTTGATGAGCATCAAAATGAAGGATGTAAGCATGGATTCTCCTTTCTGTTTGCGCATCTTCGGGCCAGCCCTCCCCTCCAAACTCAACCCCTGAAATCCCTGTTGATAACAATGCTCAGCAGGTAGCCTCTTGCTTTATGACCCAAGATCACGAGTCCCTAGAGAACCTGCTCAGCGAAGAGCGCACCTTTGCGCCATCTGCCGAGTTTGCAGCCCAAGCAAATGCCAAACCAGATCTTTACGACCAAGCAGAAAAGGATCGCCTGGCCTTTTGGGAGGTTCAGGCAAGCAACCTGTCATGGGATAAAAAGTGGGACACAGTTCTTAAGTGGGAAGCGCCATATGCGCAGTGGTTTGTTGGCGGAAAGATCAACGCTTCATACAACGCGTTAGATCGCCATGTATTAGAAGGTCGCGGAGATCGCGTTGCTTTTCACTTTGTCGGCGAACCAGGCGACACCCAAGATATTACATATGCGCAGATGTTGGTTGAAGTTAAGAAAACCGCCAATGCGTTAATCGAACTCGGTGTTGAAGCGGGAGATCGCGTTGCGATTTACATGCCGATGATTCCAGAAGCTGCTGTTGCGATGCTTGCTTGCGCTCGCATTGGTGCTGCGCACTCAGTTGTCTTTGGTGGATTCTCAGCGGATGCGTTGTTGTCACGAATTCAAGATGCAGATGCAAAGTTAGTAATTACCGCAGATGGTGGATTCCGCAAAGGTGCCGCATTTGCATTGAAGCCGGCTGTTGATGAAGCGCTTAAAGGTTCGCACAATGTTAAAAAGGTTTTAGTTGTGCAACGTACAAAGCAAGAGACAGCTTGGAACTCTGAAACAGATGTGTGGTGGCATGAGATTGTTGGACGACAATCTGCAGATCACACCGCTGAGTTCTTTGATTCAGAGCATCCCCTATTCATTTTGTACACATCTGGAACAACAGCAAAACCAAAGGGAATTTTCCATACAACAGGTGGATATTTAACGCAGGCGGCCTATACCCACCGCGTTGTCTTTGATATTAAGCCTGAAACAGATGTGTATTGGTGCACCGCCGACGTTGGTTGGATTACCGGCCATAGCTACATTGTTTATGGCCCACTTATTAACGGCGCAACACAGGTTATGTATGAAGGAACACCAGATACGCCACATAAGGGTCGTATCTTTGAAATTATTGAAAAGTACGGCGTAACTATTTTGTACACCGCGCCAACATTGATTCGCACCTGGATGAAGTGGGGCGATGAGTTCCCAAATAAGTTCAACTTAACCTCATTGCGTTTGCTTGGATCTGTTGGTGAACCAATTAATCCTGAAGCATGGATGTGGTACCGCGAAGTTGTTGGTGGAAACCGTTGCCCAATTGTTGATACTTGGTGGCAAACAGAAACTGGTGGAATCATGATTTCACCACTTCCAGGAGTAACTGCAACAAAGCCAGGTTCAGCAATGACACCGATTCCAGGAATTAGTGCGGTTGTTGTTGATGATGATGCAAAGCCAGTTGCAAAGGGTCACGGTGGTTTCTTAATTTTGGATAAGCCATGGCCCGGAATGTTGCGCGGTGTGTGGGGCGAAGATGAGCGATACAAAGAAACTTACTGGTCACGCTTTGAAGGAATTTACTTTGCAGGAGATGGTGCAAAGCTAGATAAAGATGGTGCAATTTGGTTGTTAGGTCGCGTTGATGATGTGATGAATGTTTCTGGTCACCGCATCTCTACAACTGAAGTTGAATCTGCACTTGTTTCGCATGAAGCAGTTGCCGAAGCGGCCGTTGTTGGTGCCGCCGATGCAATGACAGGCCAAGGAATTGTTGCCTTCGTTATTTTGCGTGGTGGCGTTGCGCATGCAAGTGGCGAAAAGTTAGTAACTGAACTTCGCAATCACGTTGCAAAAGAGATCGGTGCGATCGCAAAGCCTCGCCAGATCTTGGTTGTTGCTGAACTTCCAAAGACTCGAAGCGGCAAAATCATGCGTAGATTGCTGAAAGATGTTGCTGAAAACCGCCAAGTTGGAGATGCAACAACCCTTGCTGATCCAAATGTGATGCGCTTGATTTCAGATGGACTACATAGTTCGAAGGATGAGGATTAAACCCTCACTCCTAAGTACTTTTCAGTCAAAGAAATTAGCTCGGCTTCGCTCTTTATTACGCCTATTTTCTTACCTGCAACCGATCCATCGGCTGCAATAAACCAGGTAACTGGAACCCCTAAACCGAAGTACTTACGAGAACGCCCATCTGGATCGTAAAGATTTGGCCAGGTAATCCCGTTTCGTTCTACAAAGGTGCGCCCATCATCAAAGGTTGCTTCTTCAACATCTACGCCAATGAGTTCAACCTTGCCCTGTGCCTTTGCATAAAAGGATCGCAGGTAAGGCATCTCCTCTTTGCACGGGCCGCACCAGGAACCCCAGACATTTACAACCATTGGACCGCGTAATCCACCAAGACGAGCACCATCTGTGCGATCTAAACAATCCATAGAGATTCCACCGGTGAAGGATTTATCCTGTGAAATAGATTCGCAAGAAACAACTTCTCCTTTTACATACGTTGAAGATGGTGAACAGGCGGTCAACAAAAGAAGAGAAACAACTATCCATACTCTTCTCATCGGAAATCCTTATCTGTTTTAACCAACAGTAATGCTTTTTCTTTATCCATCTCACCAATGCCAACGCTTGGACAGATTTTTGCAACAGGGCATGCGCCGCACGCTGGTTTTCTTGCATGACAGATGCGACGGCCATGCCAAATCATGCGCTGCGAAAGATTTGTCCATTCAGGTTGTGGAATCAATTGCTGCACAACCATTTCAACCTTTACTGGATCCATTTCCTTTGTCCAACCAAAGCGACGTGACAATCGACCAAAATGGGTATCAACAGTGATTCCAGGTGTATCAAATGCATGTCCTAAAACAACATTTGCTGTCTTACGACCGACGCCTGGCAATGTAATTAACTCTTCAAGGGTTTGCGGCACTTCACCTTTAAAATCCTCAAGTAACTTAATATTCAAATTCTTAATATTGCGTGCCTTGGCACGATAAAAACCAGTTGAATGAATTAAATCTTCAATTTCGTGCAGATCTGCTTTCGCATAAGCCTTTGGATTCTTGTACCTCTTAAAGAGCGCAGGCGTTACGGTGTTAACTCTCTTATCTGTGCACTGCGCGCTCAGCACCGTTGCAACAATTAACTCCAATGGATTAGTGAAATCAAGTTCGCAGCGAATATTTGGGTAGGTCTTGGTAAGGATGCGATAAACCGCCTTTGCCCCTTTTCGGGTTTCCCTATCCACCATCATGGGTAGTAAAGTACCCCTCGTGACCATAGATGAAGATGTAGTCCGCAAGGCCCCGCTTTTTACCGCCTTGGATGATGCCGCAGCCGCTTCTTTGCGCGCGAACATGGATTCAGTAAAGATCTCAAAGGGCTCTGTCTTATTCGCTGAAGGCGATGAAGGCGATCACCTATATGTAATCGTCGAAGGCAAGTTAAAGCTTGGAACATCAAGTGGCGATGGTCGTGAAAATCTTCTTTCAATTCTTGGACCTGGCGAAATGTTTGGCGAACTCAGCCTCTTCGATCCAGGCCCACGCACATCAACTGCAACTGCGGTTACTGATGCAAAGCTTTTAAGTCTTGGTCAGGAAAAACTTCTTCCGTGGCTTGCAACAAATCCAAATGTTTCACTTCAGCTTCTTGCACGTTTGGCGCAACGCCTTCGTCGCACAAATGAAGCGGTGGGCGATTTAGTATTTTCAGATGTTCCAGGTCGCGTTGCTAAAGCACTTATTGATCTTGGTGAGCGTTTTGGAAAGCAAACAGATGAAGGTTTATTTGTTCACCACGATCTAACTCAAGAAGAGTTAGCGCAACTAGTTGGTGCATCCCGCGAAACCGTTAACAAAGCACTTGCCGATTTCGCAGGACGCAACTGGTTAAAGCTAGATGGTCGTGCAGTACTAATTACTGATTTCGAACGCTTATCAAAGCGCGGTAAATAGTTAGTCGGTAATTTCGACTGTAAGTTCGATCTCCACTGGTGAGTTAAGTGGAAGCTCTGCAATTCCAACAGCGCTACGTGCATGCTTTGCGCCATCGCCCCAGATTGAGATGAAGAGCTCTGAAGCACCATTGACTACACCTGGGTGCCCGATGAAACCAGGTACACCGTTGACGTAACCAACTACGCGAACAATCTTTGTAATCTTGTTTACATCAGCAACGGTTTCTACAGCTGCAAGACAGTTGAGTGCACAGATCTGCGCAAGCTCCTTTGCACGCTCAGGAGTGATCTCTCCATCAACCTTTCCAACGCCAGCCATTTCTCCGCCAGCTAATGGAAGTTGTCCTGCTGTGAAAACTAAATTACCTGTACGGATCGCTGGAACATAAGCAGCTACAGGCTTTGCAGCTACAGGTAGCTCTAGACCAAGTTCTGCAAGCTTTGCGCGAACATCAACCTTATTCATGCGATCTCTCTTTTCATGTAAGCGACAAGCTGCTCGCCTGTTCCTGGTGCTGGAATAACTTGAACAAGCTCCCAACCATCTGAGCCCCAAGTATCAAGAATTTGTTTTGTTGCGTGTGAAAGAAGTGGAACTGTTGCGTATTCATACTTTGTCATTTGTTCAGTGACTCCTTCACTAGTGATGAAACAAGTGCTCCATCAGCCTTTCCTGCAATCTTTGGCTTAATAGCGCCCATTACCTTGCCCATATCTGCAGGACCTGCAGCACCTGTTGATGCGATTGCATCAGCGATGATCTGCTTGATCTCATCTGCAGTTAACTGCGCTGGTAAATACTTAGCAATTACTTCGCCTTCAGCCTTTTCCAGCGCTGCCTTTTCTGCATGGCCAGCGCCTTCAAAAGCTTCTGCTGCTTCGCGACGCTTCTTAGCTTCGCGTGACAACACAACGATTACTTCATCATCACTGAGTTGACGTGCTTCTTTTCCTGCAACCTCTTCATTTGTGATTGCAGTTAGAACCATGCGAATAGTGCTTGATGTGATTTCGTTGCGACCACGAATTGCTTCAGTTAGGTCTGAACGTAAGGTTTCTTTAATGCTCATGCTGTGAACTCTACCGCCAGTAGTTCTGCGATCTGTGCGGTATTGAGCGCAGCACCCTTGCGTAGATTGTCTCCACAAACGAACATATCGAGAGCCATTGGATCATCGATGCTCTTACGAACACGTCCTACCCAAGTTGGATCTGTTCCAACGACATCAGCCGGTGTTGGGAACTTGTAGTTTTCGGGATCATCAACCAACTTCACGCCCGCTGCATTCTGCAAAATATCTTGAGCAGCCTTACGTGAAGGCTCCTTTTCAAAGACAGCGTGAACAGTCAGTGAGTGAGTAGTAATCACTGGAACCCGAACACATGTTGCTGAAACCTTTAGATTTGGAAGGCCCAAAATCTTGCGCGATTCATTGCGAACCTTGAGCTCTTCAGATGAGTAACCATCTTGCTTTAGCGAACCAGCCCAAGGAATTACATTGAGAGCTAATGGTGCTGGGAATGGACCAAGATCCTTAACAAAGTTACGAACATCGCCAGCATTTGTTCCAGCATCTGTTCCTGCAACCTGCGAGATCTGTGCAACTAGTGCATCAATGCCAGCTTGGCCTGCACCTGATGCTGCTTGGTAAGAGGAGACAACTAATTCCTTTAATCCATATTCCTTGTGCAATGCACCAAGAGCCACAATCATAGAAAGTGTTGTGCAGTTTGGATTTGAAATAATTCCACGTGGACGATTCTTAGTTTGCTCAGGATTAACTTCTGGAACAACCAATGGAATATCTGCATCCATGCGGAATGCGCCAGAGTTATCGACAACAACCGCACCGCGTGATGCAGCGATTGGACCCCACTCTGCTGAAACCTCATCTGGTACATCGAACATTGCAACATCGATGCCATCGAAGGCTTCAGGTGAAAGAGCTACGACGGTTAGCTCCTCCCCACGACAAACCAACTTCTTTCCTGCGCTACGTGCCGAAGCGATAAGACGAATTTCTCCCCATACATCTGGGCGTTCAGACAAAATTCCGAGCATTACTGTGCCAACGGCACCTGTCGCACCAACTACTGCAAGTGATGGCTTCTTACTCATCGTCCTGAACCTCCATAAACAACCGCTTCGTTTTGATCTGCATCAAGTTCGAAGGCCGTGTGTGCAGCCTTTGCACCACGCTCAAGATCGGCTTCGCGACAAATAACTGAAATACGAATCTCTGAAGTAGAAATCATTTCGATGTTTACGCCTGCATCTGAAAGCGCACCAAAGAATGTTGCAGTAACTCCAGGATGTGAGCGCATACCAGCGCCAACTAATGACAATTTACCGATTTGATCATCGTATTGAATAGAAGCAAAACCAACTTCGCCTTGTAGCTTCTGCAAGATTGCAGTTGCTGCAGCGCCTTCAGCCTTTGGCAATGTGAAGGAAATATCTGTGAGACCAGTTGCAGCAGCAGAAACATTTTGAACGATCATGTCGATGTTGATATCTGCATCTGCAATCGCTTGGAAGATACGTGCAGCAACACCAGTGCGGTCAGGCACTCCAACAATCGTAATCTTTGCCTCAGACTTATCATTTGCGATACCTGAGATAATTGCTTGCTCCATTGCTCCTCCTTCAGGATGATCTTTGACCACCCAGGTTCCTTCATTTGTAGAAAAAGATGAACGTACGTGAATTGGTAAGTTGTAACGGCGCGCGTATTCAACGCAACGCAAGTGCAGAACCTTTGCTCCGCTAGCTGCGAGTTCAAGCATTTCATCGTAAGTAACTGTCTTTAACTTACGAGCACTTGGAACAACACGAGGATCGGCGCTAAATACGCCATCAACATCTGTGTAAATTTCGCACACATCTGCATCAAGTGCAGCTGCTAATGCAACAGCTGTTGTATCGCTGCCACCGCGACCAAGTGTTGTTACATCCTTTGTATCTTGCGAAATTCCTTGGAAGCCAGCAACGATTGCAATTGCACCGCTATCTAACGCTTCCTTAATTCGACCTGGAGTCACATCAATGATGCGAGCGCGACCATGTGCAGATGTTGTAATCACGCCTGCTTGGCTTCCAGTAAATGAAAGAGCTTCATGTCCTAAGTTGTTGATCGCCATTGCAAGCAACGCCATAGAAATTCGCTCGCCAGCTGTTAACAACATATCTAGTTCGCGGCCCTGAGGAATTGGCGTGATCTGTTCAGCCAGATCAATCAATTCATCGGTGGTATCGCCCATGGCTGAAACCACGACAACAACCTGATTACCGTCCCGCTTTGCCGCCACAATTCTGTTGGCAACGCGCTTCATGCCCTCGGCATCTGCGACTGAAGAGCCGCCATATTTCTGAACAATGAGTCCCATGGCTTAATCATGAACTAGATATCCTGCGGGGGCTACTCGATTTCCGGCGTTTCTTAAATATTGAGACGAGATGCGTTTCAAATAATGAGATTAAACATCCCTGCGGCCCTCAAAGGCACGGCCAAGGGTAACTTCATCGGCATATTCCAAATCTCCACCTACTGGAAGTCCACTAGCTAAACGGGAGACCTTTATATCCATCGGCTTAATCAGACGGGATAGATAGGTAGCTGTCGCTTCACCTTCGAGGTTGGGATCGGTCGCCAAGATAACTTCGACGATTCCTGCATCTGCAAGACGAACCATTAATTCACGAATTCGAAGTTGTTCCGGTCCGATGCCATCGATCGGACTGATCGCTCCGCCAAGCACATGGTACTTACCACGGAATTCACGGGTGCGTTCAATTGCGATTACATCTTTGCTTTCTTCGACTACACAAATGATGGTGTTGTCACGACGAGGATCGCGACAGATACGACACTCATCCTCTTCAGAAACATTTCCGCACTGCACGCAAAACTTAACTCGCTCTTTAACTGTGCGGATTGAATCAACCAGCGCGGATGCGACTTCAGAATCAGATTGCAAGATATGGAATGCAATTCGTTGCGCACTCTTTGGACCAATACCTGGCAAGCGACCTAGTGCATCAATAAGATCTTGAATTGCACCTTCGTACATTCCTGACATCTATTACTTACCTTCAATAACTTTTGCGCCAAGCTCTTTTGCTAACAACGCCGCACCCGTCAACTGCACAGGATCATTTGGCGCTTCAGATGTTCTTGTCTCGCGCGCCGCAGGAGTATTGGTGTCGATCGATGGATCAACAACAACCGCAATCTTGCGATCCAACCCCACCACATCAATAAATGCGTTGCGCAGAATCACATCAGATTCAGAACGTTCAAAACTTTCCTTCGCACCAGCATTAACAATGCCAATGGTGATCGCATTCTCATCAACACTCAGCACCTGCGCAGATGCACTAAGTAGCGACCACGTAAGTCTGCGGCGCTTCTTTACATCTTCAATAACATCCGGCCACGCTCTGCGCAGTGCGGCAATATCGAAAGCACCATGTGCGGGGGACGCCTTTGGCTTTTCAGGAGCTGGCGTTACTACTTCGGCTGGCTTAGAGTTGTTGACTGCTTCAGTCGAATGAGCAGAGCTTGTACTTTCTTTTGGCTCTGCGGTTCGAGCTGAAGCGGAAACAACGGGAGCGGTCGTAAGCGGAGCAATATTTTCCGCACGTTCAAGACGTTCAATGCGAGAAAGCATTCCCGCCTCTGTGTTGTCCCCAATCGGCAACAAAATGCGTCCGCAGATGAGCTCAAGGATTAAGCGCGGCGCAGTAGCCCCACGCATTTGGGTTAGCCCCTCCGCCGCAATATCCGCCGCACGCGACAAGTTCGCAGTACCAATTCGATTGGCCTGATTGCGCATACGTTCCATCTGATCATCAGGCATATCGCGCAAGATCGAATTCGCGGTTGAATCCTTCAGCGCATCAACGATCATCAAGTCGCGAATACGTTCCAACATATCGCTGGTGAATCGACGTGGATCATGTCCTGATTCAATGACGCGATCAATTGTCTTAAACAACGTCGCACCATCATGAGCTGCAATCGCATCGATCGCATCATCTAACAACGCACCATCTGTAAAGCCAAGAAGTTGAATTGCGATCTCGTAGCTAACGCCATCTTTTCCTGCACCGGCAAGCAACTGACCCAAAACAGAAAGTGCATCACGAACCGATCCGCCAGATGCACGAACAACAAGTGGAATTACACCCTTGTCTACCTTTACACCTTCAGCGTTGCAAACCTTTTCAAGGTGAGCAGCCAATGTTCCAGGTGGTACTAAACGGAATGGATAGTGGTGTGTACGTGAACGGATAGTTGCAATCAACTTATCTGGTTCAGTTGTAGCAAAGATAAAAATTACGTGGGCAGGTGGCTCTTCAACAACTTTTAGTAATGCATTTGCTGCACCTGGTCCAAGTTGATGTGCCTCGTCAATGATGTAAATCTTGTAACGACTTTGAACTGGTGCAAAAAATGCTTTGTCACGAAGATCGCGTGCATCATCTACTAAACCGTGGGTCGCAGCATCTAATTCAATTACATCTAATGAACCTGGACCGTTCGCAACTAAATCTTTACATGATTGGCATTCACCACATGGATTTGGTGTTGGTCCCTTTTCGCAGTTAAGCGAGCGCGCCATGATTCGTGCGCTAGAAGTTTTTCCGCAACCACGAGGACCACTAAATAAATATGCGTGGTGTGTGCGACCTGATTCCAAAGCATTTGAAAGTGGAACAGTTACATGCTCTTGTCCGATGACATCTGCAAAAACAGAGGGACGATATTTACGATACAAAGCTAATGACATCGTCTACTCCTCTACTGTTCGTCGCCACAATTTAATAGGACCCCTCGCACACCCGCCAGAGCGGACCTACCCTTGCTGCATTCCTGCCCTGGGGGAGTTCAGTACGGTAACGCCGTACGAGGGATCTGGCGCAATCATAGTTACAGCCACCGATAGAGTTCACCTCCTCGGGAGGATTCGCATAGCGGCCGAGTGCGCACGCTTGGAAAGCGTGTATAGGGCAACCTATCGAGGGTTCAAATCCCTCATCCTCCGCCAGATTTACTGCTTTTTATCGAACCTTAATCATGGCAAATGATGCATTTTGATAAACGGTCTGCCCGGTAACGACTTCAGACTTCTTAGAGTCGACCGGCGCATCGCCTTTGTCCTTCTTATCTGAAGGTCCCTTTCCTGATGCTGGAGGAGTACCTGGCCCTTCAGCTTTAATCTCTTGAATGTAATAAACGGAATCGTATGAACTTAGATCTGCGCTTGAATAATAAGTATCTAGCGTGACATCTGATTCAAACTCCCATGCTGCTACATACTCCACACCATGTCTTGCCACAATTACTGAATTGTCTGGGATATCTACTTGTGCAACTAAATCTTTAAAATCTTTAAGTGCTACATCTTCAAATACATATATCATCTGAGTGCCACTCGATGAGACTGTGGCGAGCAATGTCACGCTTGCCAATATTGCAACCGCAGACTTCTGCCAAGCAATTTGAACTGTTCCAAAAATGATAATCGCAGCAATACTTAGCGGTGCAAATGAAAGTGCCGCCAAGCGATCAGACCATTCCATTCCGATTACAGGAGATGAAAGTGCAAAGGTCGAAACTAAGCCTGCAATAACTAGTGATAGATCCGAGAACTTAAAACTGGCACGCGCTTTCCAGGTTATATATCCAAGGAGTAGTGATGCTAGTTGCCCGATGATGATTGTTATAGACATTGTTCGGCTTGAGTAATTGTGAATGATTCCATTGATGGCGGGATTTGAAAATACAACAGATGGAGAAGTGATAAAGGTGATTAAGCGTTCAAATCGCGATGGAACAAGTATCGCTAATGAGGCTAAAACAGCAACCAATACCGTTACAGATACAGCTATTCCCTGTAGCCAAGACTTTTTACTGCTCTTGCGAAGTTGAACTAAAACCCACACTGAAAGCATCATTAAAGCAAGCAAAAGTGTTCCAAAGTGTGAAAGTGCAATAACAATTAGAGCAATAGCAAGTGCAATCATTGAAAATTTCTTAGGTTTACTTTCCCAATTAAACAAAACCCAGGCGATAAAGAAAACTGCTGGAATCGTTGCCTCATTCTTGATGAAATCACCAGTAAAGAAATAAAGCTGTACTGGATGAAGTAAAACCACCAAAATGGCGATTGCAGGAAGGTATGCGCTCTTAAATCTGCGAGCAATTAAGTAAATTGGTACTGCAGAAAGTGCGGGAAGGATCGCATCTGAGATTCGCACTCCAAGAGGGACATCTCCGACAAGCTTTGCAATGGCCGCTTGTACCCAAAATATAAAAGGAAGATCCGAGAACGCGAGTGAAAAATTCTTTACGATTGAACGTACTTGAACCCAGTAATAAGCCCCATCAAGTCCCGGCAATAGTTCACCGCTTGTCAACGAAAGCTTCGCACCAATCCCAACAATTACAGCTGCTAGTGATGTTATTAGTGGAATTCGCTTGCTATTCAAGGCGCTCTGTTTCATATCGGGAACTATAAATGAATTCTCACAATTAGCCGCGATCCTGATCTTGCGTGGCTATATCGGCAATTAAACTGATAACTACCTGAGATAAATACATTCTTGAGAGTCGACCTTGGAGTTCAAATGCCTGAGACAAGCTTTCTTCACCTAACAACTAAGCAGGCTTGGGAAGATGCATTAAAGGTTGGTACCTATTCCCTATCTACAAAGGGAAAGACTCTTGAAGAAGTTGGTTTCATTCACGGTTCTTTTGCAGATCAAGTTGAAGAGGTTGCGGGCTTTGTCTTTGCTGGGTCAGCTGAAGAGTTAGTTGTCCTGCATTTGAATATAGATAAATTGGAATTGCACGGCATTGTGATGCGGGTTGAAGAGGCCAGCAACGGAAAGTCATATCCGCATATATATGGTGCGATTCCATGCGAATTAGTTGATCGAGTGTCAGAAGCTCACATGAGCGCTGACAATAAATTAATAATAAATTAAATCTCGACGCCTATGAACTTGGTTTGTAGGAACTCGTGAATTCCATCGAAGCCACCTTCGCGGCCCAAGCCTGATTGCTTCACGCCGCCAAATGGCGCAGCTGGATCAGAGATAACTCCCTTATTGATCGCGACCATTCCTGATTCCATCGCCTCTGCGGTGCGCAATGCGCGGGTCAGATTTGAAGAGAAGACATAACTAATAAGACCAAACTCGGTGTCATTAGCCATCTCGATACCTTCTTCATCTGTATCAAAGATGACGATCGGTGCGACTGGGCCAAAGATTTCATGAAGCAGGATTGGGTTGTCCTTTTCAACGATCAAAACCGTTGCTGGGTAGAACGCGCCATCACCTTCTGGCTTAACTCCGCCGACCTCAACCTTTGCACCTGCTGCAATTGATTCATCAACTAATTCGGCGATCTTGTTGCGTTCCTTCATAGAAACAGATGCGCCAAGTGTTGTTGTGGCTTCAGTTCCGCGGCCCATTACATAAGAGCTCATGGACTTAGACATTTCAGCGATGAACTTATCTGCGATTCCGCGTTGCACGAAGATGCGATTTGCAGATGTACATGCAGCGCCACCGTTACGCATCTTTGCAAGCATTAAGCCCTTAACTGCCTCTTCGACATTTGCATCATCGAGAACAACAAATGGTGCATTGCCGCCGAGTTCCATAGAACAACGGATAACTTGATCTGCTGCTTCTTTGAGAAGAATCTTTCCAACCTGAGTGGATCCAGTAAATGAAAGATTCTTAACACGTGGATCATGAAGCATCTTTGAAACAGCTGGTCCCGATTTTTCTGGAAGAACCAAATTCAGAACGCCCTTTGGTAAACCTGCGCGTTCCATTAAATCAACGATGTACATCGCAGTAAGCGGTGTCTCGCCCGCTGGTTTCAAAATCATTGTGCAACCTGCAGCGATTGCTGGGCCAATCTTGCGAGTAGCCATACCTGCTGGGAAGTTCCACGGCGTAATAAGAATAGAAAGACCGATTGGTTCGTGGGTTACAAGGATTCGCTTATCCCCTGATGGAGACTTACGGAAATCACCTGGTGTGCGAACTGTTTCTTCAGCAAACCAACGGAAGAACTCTGCTGCATACGCTGCTTCACCGCGAGCATCTGGCATCGCTTTACCGTTTTCGCGGGAAATCATTGTTGCAATCGCTTCATTTTCAGCGGTCATTAACTCAAATGCTTTGCGCAAAATCTCTGATCTGAAGCGAGGTGCTGTCTTTGCCCACTCTTTTGCAGCTGCATCTGCAGCGGCTATCGCAGCTTCACATTGTTCATCTCCGGCGATTGAAACTTCAGCAATTACTGAACCGTCACTTGGATCGTAAACAGGCAACTTTCCAATTCCATCAACCCATTGGCCATTGATATACAACTGTGTGCGCATGCCTAAAGCATACGCGGAGCGCTTAAAACAGTGAAGATCGTGCGCCCTGAGGTAGAGTGATGCTTATTAAGTTGCGTTTTTCGCAATGAAAAAGAGGAGTTCTCAGTGCCTAAGTCGTGGACCGATGATGCGCCCGCCCCTGAAGTTCTTAAAGATCACGCGCATCTCAAGGACTCATTCTTTTACACAATTAAGCGTCGCCTACTAGGCAATCCTTTAAACCGACATTCATTAGGTCACCAACGTCTCAGTAAGCGTTACGCCCTGGGTATTTTGTCATCTGACTGTATTTCATCATCTGCCTACGGTTCAGAACAGATTCTGATCGCGCTGCTTCCAGCATTTGGTTTAGCGGCTTTTGCAATTTTGATGCCGATGACAGCGGTTGTTCTAACAATCCTGGTAATCATCACGCTTTCATATCGCGATGTAATTAATGTGTACACAAAAGTTGGTGGCGCATACATAGTTTCGCGAGATAATTTCGGACCCGTAGTTGCACAAATTGCAGCTGTTGCGTTGATGCTGGATTACATCGTTACCGTTGCAATTCAATCTGCAGCAGGTGTTGCAGCGATTGTTTCAACATTCCCATCACTTCATGGTTTTAAAATTCCAATGATCTTGGCTGTCATTGTCTTATTAACCTATGGAAACCTTCGTGGAGTTAAGGAGGCCGGAAAGGCCTTCGCACTTCCAACCTACTTCTTCGTTGGTTGCATGTTCATTGTGTTCTCAATGGGTATTTATCGTGTTGCGACAGGAACCCTAGAAGTTCTTCCAACCGATTTGCCTGGCGCTGTTGAAGTTGGCGAGAGCCAAGGTCTGCTTACCTTTGCTGCGATCTTTATTTTGCTTCGCGCATTTGCAAATGGTGGCTCTTCATTAACAGGACTTGAAGCGATCTCTGATGGCGTGGCGCTCTTTAAGACTCCAGAGCACATCAACGCCCGTCGCACTCTGTATGTGATGAGCACATTGCTCGGAACCCTAGTTCTTGGAGTTTCTTGGTTTGCCCACAAGATTCACGCAATGCCTTATGAATCAGGCACACCAACCGTTATTTCGCAGATCGCAAAGACCATCATGGGCGAGGGTGCCGTTGGCTCAATTATGTTCGTAATGGTTCAGCTAGCAACAATGCTTATCTTGTTTGCTGGAGCTAACACCACATACAGCGCTTTCCCGATCTTGGTTAACTTCGTTGCAACAGATGGTTACCTGCCTCGCCAATTAACAAAGCGTGGACACCGTTTAGCTTTCTCAAACGGAATCTTGCTGCTTTCTGGTGGTGGAATCTTCTTAGTGCTTATTACCGCTGGCTCTGTAGAGCACCTAGTTGCCTTCTACGCCCTTGGAGTATTTACCGGCTTTACCTTGGCCGGATTCGGTATGACTCGACATGCGTTGCGCAATAAAACTGGTGCATGGCGCGCAAAGATCTTTATCAATGCTCTTGCAGGAAGCGTTTCTTTTGTAGTTGTCATTATCTTCTCAATTGTTAAATTCACCGAGGGTGCCTGGTTAGTTCTATTAACTGCACCAATTCTTGTTATGACATTCCTGCGTTTGCGTCGTCAGTACACCCGCGAGCAAGAGGCTTTAGCGGTTAAGCAGCATCAAGAACGAGCAACTTCAATTGCACGTCACGATGTAACTGTTCTTGTAGACAACGTTGATATCGCAACTGTTGGTGCGATCCGATATGCACGTAGCTTGAAGCCACGAAATCTTTCTGCTGTGCACTTTGTTATCGATGATGTTCGTGCCGAAGAGATTCAAACTGCATGGGCTGCATCTGATGCACTTGATGATGTGACTCTTGAATTAATCGATTGTCCAGATCGTCGACTTGCAAACTCTGCACTTGATTATGCAATTCGCATGACAGAAAAGCCAGATGTTGAATTAACACTATTGCTACCACGTCGTGCTTACTCTGGCTTCTTAGGTCGCCTATTGCATGATCAAACAGCTGAAGAGATTGCAGCACCTATTTCTCAGTTGCCACGAGTTGTTGCAACAATCGTTCCTTTTGACGTCGATCGCATTACCTCCGGCAAGAGTGTTGTTCAGCAAACCATTGCTCAGCCAGTTGTTGCTGAAAAACCTAAGCCAGTTAAGAAGGCAGCGCCGGTAGATATCGAACCAATTAGTCACTATGCAGAAAATGTGACACCTATTGGAAAGATTGAATGGCGCAAACGTGCTCAGGTTCAGGGTCGAGTTACATCAATTAAGACCGCACCACGTGGCTCAGCTCCAACTCTTGAAGTAGAGATTTGGGATGAGACTGGCGGAGTGTCACTGCACTTCTTGGGGCGCCGCGAAATTGCTGGTCTTGAAGTTGGTTCTCAGCTACGTGCCGAGGGCATGGTTGGTGAGGAAGAGGGATCTATGGTGATTCTTAATCCTTCTTACGAACTTCTAGTATAAAGCTCTTAATTAAATCTCCGCATTCATCAGCTAATACACCTGCACGAACCTCGGTTCTAAAGGTGCTGCGTGGATCGCGCAATAAGTCCCACATCGAACCAACTGCGCCAGCTTTTTCATCCCATGCACCGAAAACAACTGTTTGTAAACGTGACTGTGCAATTGCACCCGCGCACATTGCACATGGTTCAAGAGTCACAACAAGTGTGTGATCAGTTAAATGCCAATCGCCAATCATTTCTGAAGCTCTTCTGATTGCAACTATCTCGGCGTGAGCGGTTGGGTCGTTGTGTAACTCGCGCTCATTGTGACCTGTTGCAACTAATTCACCATCTTTGTTAAAGATAGCTGCGCCAACTGGAATATCTCCGCTTGCTAAAGCATTGCGCGCTGCATCAAGTGCAACCCGCATCATTTCAATATCGTTCACAGATCCAATAGCTCCGTAAACTCTTCACCAAAACCTAAGCGAGCTGCAATTGCTTCAAGTTGCTCATCTGGAAATAACTCTTCATCGTCGCACAGCGCTGAAATTTCCATTCCATTCATTCCAAGATCAGCCAAAATTTCTAGGTGACCAATTGGTCCTGGCTCTTCATCCTCTTCAGGCATTGGAATATCTGCAATCTCTAACAACTCTTCTGCGACCTCATAATCAAATGCTGCAGTTACATCACTGAGGAACAAGGAGATGTGAGTGCCAAGCACACGGATCAATATAAAAAACTCTTCGTCTATTGCAATCAGCGCGATTGATCCGCCGTTGGTCTGTTGTGACTTCAACCGTGTAATTATTTTGGCTAGATCAAAAGGGTCTGGCAATGTTGCAAGGGTCCAACGACCATCTTCATGCCATGCCGCTACCGCGAAATCAACATCAGTTGTGAGGTCGCTTACTTCATCATCGATTTCATCGAAGGATTCAATCTCTTCAACGAGCTCTTCTTCGAAATCGGACATGTGCTCATACTTTCACTCATTGGAAAGGAATGAAACCCCTGTAAGGTAAGGCCCATGAAAGTACACGTTGCCAATCACCCTCTTATCAATCACAAATTGACTGTTTTGCGCGACGAACGCACCGATTCACCAACATTTCGTCGATTGGTAGAAGAGCTAGTAACCCTCTTGGCGTATGAAGCAACTCGCGATGTTCGTACTCATGAAGTTGAGATTAAAACTCCCGTGACAAAGACAAAGGGCCAAAAGCTCGCTGAGCCTCGTCCGGTTGTAGTTCCGATCTTGCGTGCAGGTCTTGGAATGCTTGAAGGTATGAGCAAGTTGATTCCAACAGCTGAAGTTGGTTTCCTAGGAATGGTTCGCGACGAAAAGACTTTAGAGGCGAGCACCTACGCCAATCGCTTGCCAGATGATTTATCAGGTCGCCAAGTTTTTGTTTTAGATCCAATGCTTGCAACTGGTGGAACTTTGATTATGGCATTCCATTACCTCATTGATCTTGGCGCAACAGATATCACCGCGGTTTGTATCTTGTCTGCCCCTGAAGGAATCGCTGCAGTTGAAAAAGAGTTTGCAAATAGCAGAGTGCCAATCACAATTGTTACTGGTGCACTGGATGAGAAGCTCAATGAGAATGGATACATCGTTCCGGGCTTAGGTGATGCCGGCGATCGCTTATACGGAGTTGTGTAAATGGCATCAACATCACCTGGATACGGAATCACAATCCGTGTTGAAGGCTCACCTGATTCGCATCCAGTTGCTTTAGCAACAACAGTTATTACTGGTGCAGGCGCAACTATTACCGCACTAGATGTAGTTGAATCTTTGCTTGAAAAGGTTGTCATCGATATTACCTGTGACACCGTTGATGCAGAACACGCAGATGAAATCACAGCTGCAATCTCGTTAAATCCAGATTTAACTGTTCGCAAAGTTAGTGATCGAACATTCCTATTACACCTTGGTGGAAAGATTGAAATTGCTTCGAAGGTGCCGCTAAAGACTCGTGATGATTTATCTCGTGCATACACACCTGGTGTAGCTCGTATCTGCCAGGCGATCGTTGCCGATCCTGCCGATGCCCGACGCCTAACTATTAAGCGCAATACAGTGGCTGTTGTTACCGATGGATCAGCTGTTTTAGGCCTTGGAAACATTGGCCCAGCAGCTGCTTTGCCTGTCATGGAAGGAAAGGCCGCTCTCTTTAAGCGCTTTGCAGATGTAGATGCATGGCCGGTATGTCTAGATACTCAAGATGTAGATGAAATTGTACGTACGGTTCAGTTGATCGCACCTGTTTACGGTGGAATTAACTTGGAAGATATCTCGGCACCCCGTTGCTTTGAGGTTGAAGCACGCTTACGCGAACTTCTGGATATTCCAGTGTTCCACGATGATCAACACGGAACCGCAATTGTTGTTCTAGCAGCATTGCGCAATGCATTGAAGTTAGTAAAGAAGGATCTTTCAGCTGTAAAGATTGTTCTTAGTGGCGTTGGTGCAGCAGGTAATGCAATTGCACGCTTGCTAACACTAAATGGTGCAAGCAACATCATTGGTTTCAATGTCAACGGTGTCATCCATAGCGGATTGACATCTGAAGATTCGATGCAGCAATGGTTTATTGATAACAGTAATCCAACAAACTTCACTGGAAGCATCTCTGAAGCAATGGTTGGTGCAGATGTATTCATCGGAGTAAGCGCGCCTAATGTTCTTAAAGAGGCAGATGTTGCTGCAATGGCCAAGGGTTCGATCGTATTCGCACTAGCTAACCCAGATCCTGAAATTGATCCATCGATCGCACGTAAGTACGCATCTGTTGTCGCGACCGGTCGTAGTGATCAACCAAATCAGATCAACAATGTTTTAGCTTTCCCAGGAATCTTCCGCGGATTGCTTGATGCAAACGCCCACAAGATTTCAGATGAGATGCTTGTTGCAGCCGCTGAAGCAATTGCAGATTGCGTAACTCCTGAACAGCTAAACACCTCATTTATCGTTCCAAGTGTTTTTGATGCCAATGTAGTCAAGGCGGTTGCTGCGGCGGTAAAGAAGTCAGTGTGATTGAACTAGCCGCATCCTTTGATACGCAGTTTGCATCAATTGCACCTTTCTTTTTATACCTGCTTATTGGGGCGATTATCTTTGTAGAAACCGGTATTTTGCTTGGCTTTTTCCTACCTGGTGACTCAATCCTCTTTAGCGCTGGACTTGTCGCTGCAGCCCATGGCGAGGTAAATATCGTCATTCTTGTCTCGGTTATTTTCATTGCGGCGTTTTTTGGCGATCAAATTGGCTTTGTACTGGGTCGTTTAGTTGGTCGCCCTTACCTAGAACGTCATGATTCTCCACGAATTCAAAAGATGATCGCTAGATCAGAACGTTTCTACGAACAAACGGGATGGTGGGCAGTTGTTGCCGCTCGATTCTTCCCTTGGATTCGTACCTTCGTTCCACCAATCGCAGGAATATCAAAGATGAACTACTACAAGTTCTTATCTGCAAACGCACTAGGTGCGCTGCTATGGGGAGTTGGAATCACTTTGGCTGGTTATTACGCAGCTACCTTGCCTTGGGTCAAAACCTCTTCGTACGGAATTGCTGCCTTCTTTATTACAGCTTCTGTGGTTTCTTCACTCGTGAACTACTTACGCCACCGGCGATAACGCCCGCGTAAGTCATCGCAATTCCTGTAACTAAATAAGCACTAACACTTACGCCATCAGTTGGTGAAACAAGATCAATTATCAATGATCCAACTAGCTGTCCACCAACACTAAACAAGGTAAAGGTAAGTACACCTAAGTGTTGAACAATCGTTGAAGTAAAGGCGATGTAAATAACGCCGATGACTCCCCCTGTATAGATCCACCATGTATCGGTAGGTAGCGGAGATAGATCATTCTTACCTATAAATATTCCGGCGATAATTAATATCAGCAAAAACGATGTTCCCATTATGAAATTCAAGAGCGATGTTGTAAAACTTTGGTGTGAGTACTCGTTGATTTGCCCATTAAGTGCGCGTTGAACGCCAACTATTGCACCTGCAATACCGGCTGCTGAAACTGCAACCATTGAAAGATCATTTGCATCAATGCGATCCCAGACAGAGACCAGCACCGCAAAAACAGTTAAAAACGCTGCCAATAAACGTCGAACAGAGATTAGTTTCTTTCCGCCACCAGTCAGACCAATTCGATCTACAACCAATGACATCGCTGTTTGGCCGGCAATAGAAGCAACCGAGTAGATCGCTACACCAATTAGAGGAACGATTTGAGTTTGGATTGCGACAAAACTTCCACCCAGCGCACCTGCGAACATCTTCCAGCGTGCGATCTCTTTACGAGCGATGGCACCACGTAAGTTGGTAATGCCATCCTTGATCTGCGCACTAAAGGGCGTGATGAGGGCGATTATTAAAAGTCCTGAACCAAATGAGACGAGCGCTGCTTGCAATCCATTATCTAAGCGATGAGAAAGCTCGCCATTAACCCGAGCCTGCATTGCAATCATTACCCCCGAAAGGGCGGCGAGAAAATCGAGACGCATTACTTGTGCGTGCCGTGGAATTCTCGCTTGTCTGCAATCCAATCCATGAGAGCAAATAAAACACCTGAAAGGACAAAGGTAAGGTGAATGATTACGCGCCAAACGGTGCCTTCGCCAACTTCTGCCTCTCCTGAAAGCTCAATAAAGTCTTTCAGTAGTTCAATAACAGAGATCGCAACTAATGAACCGATCAGCTTGATCTTTAGTCCACTGAAATCGATTGTGCCCATCCAGTGAGGGCGATCCTTAGATTCTGTAGCAACATCGATGCGTGAAACAAAGTTTTCGTAGCCAGCAAAAATAACCATCAAAATAAGGTTTGCTAGCAATGTTAAATCCAGTAGTGCAAGAAGTTCCAATGTGAAGGTGTGAGCATCCGCCTCACCAATATGTTGAACAATATGAAAAAACTCAACAAGGAATCGATATGCCAAAAGCGCTAAAGCCCCAACTAGGCCTAAGTACAACGGTGCTAGTAAAAAGCGTGAGCGGAACAGAACTACTTCGATGGCATGTGACAACTGATTCATGGGTTGATTTTAACTCAACCTTCTAATGAAAGCGTGACTTGCAGCCAATCCTCTTCCAATTTGGCCTTTTCCCCTACTAATACCGCTAATTCGCCGGTAATAGCGATTAAACGTTCGGCATCAAAAGCAGCGGTCTCTTGTTCGGCAACTAGTGCTGCGATCGCAGCATCGCATTTTTCCATCTGACGCTCTAGGCGGGTCAGATCTTTTTTCAATTGACGTTCTTCGGCTGCGTTGGAGCTCTTCTTCTCTTTTACAACCGTTGCCACACTTGAAAGCGCTTCATTGCGTTGCTCAAGATACTCATCTACGCCTCTAGGTAAATCTCTAACTTTTTTATCACCCAATAATCCAACAAAGCGATCACATACACGTTCTAGGAAATATCGATCGTGAGAGATCACAATTAAGGTGCCACCGTAACTATCTAGCAAATCTTCAAGCTCGGTAAGGGTTTCAATATCAAAATCATTTGTTGGTTCATCAAGCAACAAAACATTTGGGCTATCCATTAGTAGTCGAGTTAATTGAAGTCGACGCTTTTCTCCACCAGATAAATCGCCTACAGGGGTCCATTGTGATTCACGGTCAAAACCAAGACGTTCACACAACTGAGATGCAGAAAGTTCGCGGCCACCGCCAAGTTCAACGCGATTAGCGATTTTTTCTACTGCTTCTAATACCCGCCATGTTGGATCTAACTCATCTAAGTGCTGCGTCAGGAATGCTGCTTTAACAGTTACACCAGTTACTAATTTGCCGGCAGTTGGTTGAATCTCTCCTGTAAGAGTGCGCATGAGTGTTGTTTTACCAGCACCATTAACTCCAACAATTCCGATGCGATCACCTGGACCAATGTTCCAATACAGGTCATCGATTAACTCGTTGTCACCTAGCTTTACCTGCACATGGTGGGCTTCATACACTGTTTTTCCAAGTCGATTCAGAGCAAACTTTAGAAGCTCTCCTTGATCACGTGGTGCTGGTTCATCTGCGATCAAAACATTTGCAGCATCAATACGAAACTTTGGTTTTGAAGTTCGAGCCGGAGCTCCTCGGCGCAACCAAGCAAGCTCCTTTTTAATCAACATGTTGCGTCGTTGATCCATTACAGCTGCCTGGCGAGATCTCTCTGCTTTAGATAAAACAAAAGCACTATACCCACCGTCGTACTCTTCAACTTTTCCTTCGACAACTTCCCAAGTGCGGTCGGTGACAGCATCTAAGAACCAACGATCGTGCGTTACAACTACAACTGCTAAGCCTTTTCTGTTGTTGATGTAATTCGCCAGCCATGCGACTCCTTCGACATCAAGGTGGTTTGTTGGCTCATCAAGCAAAATTAGATCCAGCTCATTGATTAATAACTTTGCCAAACCAACTCTCCGGCGTTCTCCACCTGAAAGCTGTCCAAATTTGCGATCAAAAATATGATCATCAAAACTGCCAAAGAGACCGGTGAACACTTCGCGAATATTTGGATCACTCGCCCACTCGTGCTTTTGCGCATCACCTAATACAACTTCGCCGACGGTGCTTTCGGGGTTTGCAAGATCAACCTGTGACAGTAATCCGATTTTTGCTGAGTTAGATTTTGTAACTCGCCCTTTATCTGGTGGCTCGATTCCCGCCATTACCTTCATCAAGGTACTTTTTCCAGAGCCGTTACGCCCAACAATTCCGATGCGATCGCCTTCGGAAACACCAAGCGAGACGCCTACTAAGAGCTCTTTGATATCAAAGGCTTTAGAGACATCTTCGATGTTTACAACATTGCGCGCCACGGTAGGAGAGCGTACCTTTCCCTTATGAAGGTAACTGACCGCGAATACGCGCTAGAGCTTGATAAAAATGATCCATTAGCCCATTTCAAATCTCAATTTGTCATTACAGACCCTGAAATGTGTTACCTCGACGGTAATTCGTTAGGTCGCCTTCCAAAATCAACGATTACTGCGATCACTGATTTTATGAGTAAGGAATGGGGACCCGAGGTTGTAACTGGTTGGAGCCATTGGGTTGATGAAGCACAACCAACCGGTGATTTATTGGGCGAGGCCGCACTTGGTGCTGCAGCTGGCCAGGTTCTGGTGTGTGACACAACTTCCGTTAACTTCTATCAATTGTGTCTTGCTGCAATTCATGCACGTCCTGGTCGCAAAACAATTATTACCGATGCTGCAAACTTTCCAACTGATCGCTACATCCTCGACGGAATCGCAAAGCAGTTTGGGTTAAAGCTTGTCATTATTGAAAATGAAGATCCTGCGATCGCACAACACGAGCGGATCACAACTGATGTGCTTGCGCCATATTTGAATGATGATGTTGCACTAGTAACTCTCGAAGTAATTCAGTACAGATCAGGTGCACGCACTGATTTGAAATCAATCACTGATCAAGTTCGTGCAGTTGGTGGATTAGTTGTGTGGGATGCAAGCCACGCAGTTGGTGCAATTGAATTAAACCTTGATGCAAACGGTGTAGACCTTTGTGTTGGCTGTACATATAAGTACGGAAACTCAGGTCCAGGATCACCAGCATGGTTATATGTTTCAAAGCGTGTCCAGAAAGAGCTTCAGGTTCCAATTCAGGGTTGGTTTGCACAAGATGCTCAATTTGAAATGGGACCGGTTTTCGAACGTTCACAAACTATTCGTGGATTCCAAATCGCAAGTCCTTCCTTAATGGGAATTCGTTGTGTGCAAAGCGCATTTTCAATGATTAAAGAGGCTGGTATCGATGCGATCGCGCATAAAGCTGCGGTTGGAACTCAGATGATGATCGAGCTTTATGATGCATGGTTAGCGCCATTGGGAATTGAACTGAACACTTCTCGTGATCCAAAGGAGCGCGGCGGGCATATTTCATTGGTGCATCCTGATGCCGCACAGATTTGCGTTGCATTACGCACAATTTCAAATGTAATTCCTGATTACCGCACACCTAATTCAATCCGTTTAGCGATCTCTCCCCTACCGACTTCATATGTTGAGGTCTGGGATGGCTTTGCCCGCATGCGAGATTTAGTGGCATCTGGCCGCTATAAAGAGGTACAAGAAGGTGGGTCTCGCGTTACATGAGCGAAAACTTTGATTCAGCGCTGACGTACACATCATATTTAGCTGTAGATGAACTTCTAAAACTTCAACGTCCGCTTTCAACTGGTCCTGAACATGATGAGATGTTGTTCATCATTATTCACCAAACATATGAGCTGTGGTTTAAGCAGTTAATTCATGAATTCCAAGAAGCGCAACGTGCAATGGAATCTGGTGATTCACATTATTCACTAGCAATTTTGGGGCGCATCAGAACTATCTTGAAGGTTTGTGTAACTCAGATCGATATTTTGGAAACAATGACGCCGTTGCAGTTCAACGCTTTCCGTTCTTATCTTTCCTCTTCAAGTGGTTTCCAATCAGCGCAGTTCAGAATGGTTGAAGCCCTGCTTGGTCGCCGCGACAGCAAAATGGCAGGACATTTACCCTTAGATATTCAAGAGCAAATTAAAGTAATCACTTCACGTAACAGTGTGTGGGATTCAGCTCTTGCTTACATCAACAAGCGTGGCCATGTTATTCCGCAAGAAACATTGGATCGCGACAAGAGCACTCCGTACGCCGCAAATAAAGCCGTCCAAGATGTACTTCTTGAAGTTCACCGTAATGATCCTGAATCAGCAATGGTGTGCGAGCGGTTAGTTGATATTGATGAAGGTTTACAAGAGTGGCGCTACCGCCATGTAAAGATGGTTGAAAGAACTATCGGACACAAAATGGGCACAGGCGGATCAAGTGGAGTTGGCTACTTAAGCAGCACTTTGTTTAATCCAACTTTTCCTGATCTTTGGGAGATCCGATCTAGTTTTTAATTTCATCGTCTGTAGTAAATGAAAATCGTAATGATAGAAACAACTGCGCCACCAGAGATTAAGAAGTACTTAACCCAGGGCTTCATTCCGGTCTTTAACGCAGCTTTAGCTGCAATTCGCTTGGTGTGCATCATTACTTCTCCGGCCCACGCAAACTCCGTTGCCAAAATACCTAAACCAGCCAGAACAATAAGAATTCCTGGTCCGGGACCAATCAAGGCAACTCCACCAGCAACTGTAATTCCGCCACCGATGAGACCAATAATTATTCTCCACACTAGCCGGCCGGCCTTAGTGCGCTTGATCCACGTACGAAATCTCATTTTGTTTTTGTAACCTGCAACTGTTTTCCATACGCAGCATCGGCAATTTCAGCACGGCGCTTTTGGTAATTGTCTGATGCACCTTCGATCATATGTTCAAAACGAACATCACCCTTGATCAAAGGATGTAAATCTTTAGCAGCTGTTTGAGATCCAAAAACCGGAGTTTCGACGCGAATGATCTGCGTGACGATATGAGGATGAAGGAATCTGTATACCAACGCCAGGCGACGTAACCCTAAGTTGATTACATGACGCATTCCGCGATTGATTCTTTCTTGAACCATTAAGCGCTTAAAGGTGACACCCGATGCCTTCATTGGCGTTGGATCTGTTGCCAATTTGTAGAGCATTGCTGCGATTTCTTGACCACCCGTTGTATCCGGAAGTTCGGCACACTTTTCAGATAGTCGTTTGCGAACTTCAGGGTCTTGCAACATCTTTACCTTTGCAGTGATATCTGCAAGATCTGCTTGATCTGCACGAAGCGCAAAACCAAAGTCATGGCACCACTTAGCGCGTGCCTCTTGATCATCTGTTCCGCGAATATTTGAAACGAAGACTGTAGGAAGTTGAGCTGGCAATAGCTCGTGCACTCCGTTGTAGCCTGTTGCACAAATACCAGCATCAAATGCGTGTAAAACCTTAGCTAGCGGGAAGTAGCGAGCAACCTTTAGATCTAAACCTTCGGGAGCTAAAGAATTTCCATCTTTATCGACAGGCGCTTTAGTTAAAATTACTTGTAAATCTTTCCAACCCAACAGGCCAGATAGCGCTGCTGTCATCTTTTCATTGACATCGCCTTCGCCAGTTCCAAGTTGAACCAATACTGTTGGTCGATTTAAATCTAATCCCAATGCACGACGCGCATCATCACGTGACATCGCATCCTCTTTGCGGAAAAGCGATACCGGAGAAGTTAGCACCGCATCTTTTCGCTTTGCTGTTGGGCCAAAATCATAGGCACGAGCAATATCGCCAGGCTCGATAACTTTATCCATCATTGATGATTGCAAACCTAAAACAAATCGCTGCGGCTTCTTCTGCCATAAACCTCTGCGAACCCACACTAATTTCAGATCTGAGTTTGCGTTCTTCGCCGCGATTACACCTGGGTAAGGCACAACGCCATCAAATGACAAAACCTTTGCATTTGTTTCTTCAACTAATGCCAATAAACGATCACGAAGATAGATATCCCACTTTTCACGGGTCATCCACATGCGATCTTTTCCTGGAATGTATTCGCATCTGATTCCCATAAATGATGGAACTTCAGCGATACCGCCAGCCATTGAAACAATGATTGGATTTGCGACATCTTTAAGAGCTATTGCGACCGCACTTGCTCGGGCTAAGTGACCCATTCCAACACCATTGCTAGTTGCAAGGATGATCGTTGGCTTAGACATGTCTGTAGCCTACCTAAATGAGCGCAAAAGGTAATCAATTAGACTACGAGGTATGAATCTCATTGCTGCACAGGCCGTTATTGATGGGCAGCTACTGAGCGAGGTTTCAATTGAAATTTCCCATGGAGTTATCACCGCAATTGGAACAAATAAGCCGGCTGATCGACGCATTGAAGGCGTTTTAATTCCTGGCTTTGTAGATATCCATTGTCATGGCGGCGGAGGGCATTACTTTTCAGATCCATCAGATGCCGGAATAGAAAAGGCGATTCAAGCCCACACATCTCATGGCACCACTTCAATTCTTGCCAGCTTGGTATCAGAGCCAATTGATAACTTATTAGCGCAGATAAAGAGACTGAATCCCTTTATTAACAAGAGCGCGCTCCGTGGAATTCATTTAGAGGGCCCATACCTGGCACATTCACATTGTGGAGCGCATGATCCAGCTTTATTGCGCCAACCAACTATCGAAGAGTTGAAGAAGTTAATTGATGCCTCTGGAAACATGATCAAGATGGTGACTATCGCTCCCGAACTAGATGGTGCAATACAGGTTATCGAGTTTCTCAATGGCGAAGGAATAATCGCAGCGTTGGGACATACAGGAGCAGATGCAAAGGTTGCACACGAGGCAATTAACGCTGGTGCAACTTTAATAACTCACTTCAATAATGGAATGCCGAAGTTAAATACGGGCGAGAACATTAACTCGGTTGCTTTAACGGACCAAAACATTGAACTCGAATTAATTCTTGATGGTCACCATATTAATGATGCTGATGTTGCAACAATCTTGAAGAGCGCAAAGAACAGAGTTTTCGCAATAACTGATGCAATGGCAGCTGCCGGTCAACCAGATGGCCCGTACACAATTGGAACGCTTGGCGTTACCGTTAAAGACTCAGTTGCTCGGTTAGATACCAATGGCGCCTTGGCCGGAAGCACATTAACGATGGATGTTGCATTCCTAAATTTGATCAACAAATTTGGTTTTTCAATTCCTGAAGCTGTAGCCGCGACCTCAACAAGGGCGGCAAGCAAGGCTGGGCTTCATGACGCCGGCAGCATTTCAGTGGGTAAAAAGGCTGATTTTGTTGAGCTTTCAGCCACTGGGCAGATTAAGAGTTTTTCTTAAGCTTTCTAATTACCAAAGCTGCGACTGCAACTAGTACGCCAATTCCAACCCACTGCCAGAATGAAATTGGAAATGGTGCATGCTCTGGTAGATCGGCACTTCGATCTGTTTGATCAGAGTTAATTAGTAAAGTTGAAACAACGCCAGCGTGGTCTGTATTTAAATTATTGGGAGGGGTTGCGCCAATAATTGTCGCTGAAACAACTTCAACGCCATTTTTAACGAAGACATAATCTAAGCGATCGCTATATCCAGCGTAATTTCCAAGTTGTTGCGAATACTTCAAACGCACCGGGTCAGCACCAGTTAACAAGGCGTTCATTCCCCATGTGTTATTCATTGGATCCAATGAGTCTGGTCCCACATCTTTATATCCAGATTCACGCATCAACAGATATGCGTTACATGTGCTGCTACCTGCTGGGCACACCTCACTTGCAGTTGGCTGTCCACCAGCATTGGGATCATCGCTAATTCGTGGATCACGTGGATCGCTATTGAAATCTCCCATGATTACAACGGGCATATCAGTGTTCTTTAAGTCTGCAATCAACTGTTGTGCCTGAATCGCTGCATTTGGAATCTTGTTTTCATCCCACAAGGATTCGAGGTGAGTTGTTACGAAACGAACTGGAGAGTTTCCGATTTGGATATCAGCCCAGGTGTACCCACGGTAGATAGTCATAATGGTCGGAACAATTGTGTATGTCTGTTCGTATTCGGTATTGCCCACCTTGAGAACCTTTGAAGCTAGATCTGCACGAACCGCTAATGCATCTGCAATTTCAAAGCCGCACGCCGCTTTGTCCTGTCCAAACAATGGCTGGAAGGTTTCTGGGTCATTCACCATGGTTACAAAGGGAACCGCTGCGATGGAATAACCAGTGTTTAGCGCTGTTATTCCATCCTTTTGGGCTAGAACATATTCGGTGCCTTGCGCCTTTGTTGCCGCTAAAAACTGCTTGGTGAAGTTAAAAACTTCGGTGCGCTTGCTGAACGCATTTTTCTTACAGAACCAAATAGTTGCCTCTTGTAACCCAATGACATCTGGCTTCTGTGCAATCACTTCGGCAGCTAATTTCGGTGCTCGCTTATTAAAGTCAGTTGCCTTGACCTGATCCCACATGAATTGCGCGGCAGCAGAAAGATTTGGAATCAAATCCATTGCAACACCAACATCAGAACCTAAGTAAAGGTTGCGGGTCATAACTGTGACTTGTGTGTCAGCTGCTTGAGCAGGTGCTACAGGAAACAATGAGAGCGCTACTAGTAATGCAACAAGTATGCGCTTCATAGATTAATTTCCCCAAGAAGAGTGAAGTGGACGTCCTTCTGCATAACCTGCAGAGGACTGAACACCAACAGTTGCACGATCGGCAAACTCTTCGATGTTCTTTGCACCCGCATAAGTAAATGAAGAACGTACTCCTGCGATGATTTCATCTAGTAAATCTTCAACGCCAGGACGAGATGGGTTTAAGAACATGCGAGATGTTGAAATTCCCTCTTCGAACAACGCCTTGCGAGCGCGATCAAACGCATCCTCTGCAGATGTGCGAGCAGCTACTGCACGAGCAGAGGCCATTCCAAATGATTCTTTGTACAAACGACCATTCGCATCTGTTTGCAGATCTCCAGGTGATTCATAGGTTCCTGCAAACCAAGAGCCGATCATTACCTGTGAAGCACCTGCTGCTAATGCGAGTGCAACATCGCGAGGATGGCGTACTCCGCCATCTGCCCACACATGTGCACCAAGCTTCTTAGTCTCTGCAGCGCACTCCAAAACAGCTGAGAATTGTGGGCGTCCTACACCTGTTTGCATGCGTGTGGTGCACATAGCTCCTGGGCCAACGCCTACCTTGATGATGTTTGCGCCAGCGTTAACTAAATCGTGTGCACCCTGTGCCGTAACAACGTTTCCTGCAACGATTGGAACAGTTGGGCTAATTGAACGAATAGCAGCCAGTGCTTCAAGCATCTTCTTTTGATGACCGTGCGCGGTATCAACAACCAATACATCTGCACCAGATTCAATAAGCGCTGCCGCCTTTGCTGCTACATCACCATTGATTCCGACCGCTGCTGCGATACGTAAGCGACCATTCGCATCTAGCGCCGGTGTGTACAAAGTTCCACGCAGAGCACCTAAACGCGTCATGATTCCAACTAGATCACCATTGCTTGAAACAACCGGTGCCAACTTGTGACGATGTTGCGTTAAGAAATCAAATGCTTCGCGAGCGCCAAGTGTGTCTGGCATTGTTGTTAAATCTTTACTCATCACTTGGCTTAGTTGTGTAAAGCGATCAACGCTCTTGCAATCATCTTCAGTAATGATTCCTACAGGCTTTCCATTTTCTACAACTACAACTGCGCCATGTGCGCGCTTATGTAACAAACTAACCGCATCGGCAACTGTTGATTGGGGTGACAAAGTAATCGGTGTATCAAAGAATGGGTGACGTTCCTTTACCCATTTGATAACTCCATCAACAACTGTGTGTGGAATATCTTGAGGAATAACGGTTAGACCACCACGACGTGCCATTGTTTCGGCCATTCGTCGTCCGGCGATAGCTGTCATGTTTGCAACAACTAAAGGAATTGTTGTTCCTGTTCCATCTATCGAAGAGAGATCAACATCCATTCGAGATGAAAGTTCGGAACGGCTTGGCACCATGAAAACATCGTCATAGGTGAGGTCGTGGGTAGGTTCATTTATGAATCGCACGTAGGTAAACAATACTCAGGTAGACTAAAAACATGTCTAAACCACTCATTTCTGTACGTGGGTTGACCAAGAAATTTGAGGATTTCACCGCTGTAGATGGCATTGATTTCGATGTCGCTAAGGGTGAGTCCTTCGGGTTGCTTGGCCCCAACGGCGCTGGCAAATCCACGACTATGCGCATCTTGGCCGCTACCTCGACCCGCACATCGGGAACGGTAGAGATCCTTGATAAGGATCCAGAGAAGTTCGGTCCACTTGTTCGCGCGCACCTAGGTGTTGTTCCGCAGCAAGATAATTTGGATGGCGAGCTAACTGTTAGCGAGAACCTGTACATCTACGGGCGCTACTTTGGGCTATCTAAGAAATTTATTAAGGGCAAGATCGAAGAACTTCTTGAGTTCGCACAGCTTGAAGAAAAGCGCGATGTAAAGGTAGAGGCGCTCAGCGGTGGTATGAAGCGTCGTCTAACAATTGCTCGTGGACTTGTTAGCGAACCAGATATTTTGTTGCTTGATGAACCGACTACAGGTTTAGATCCACAGGCACGCCATATCTTGTGGGATCGCTTGTTCCGCTTGAAAGAACAAGGTGTGACTCTTGTTCTAACTACACACTTTATGGATGAAGCTGAGCAGTTGTGTGATCGTCTTGTTGTTATGGACAAGGGCGCGATCATGGCTGAAGGCTCTCCTGCAGGTTTGATCAAGGAGTACTCAAGCAAGGAAGTTCTTGAAGTTCGCTTCGGAAGTGATCGCAATAAAGAGGTTGCGCCACAACTTTCTCAAATGTGTGAGCGTATGGAGACATTGCCTGATCGTGTATTGATGTACACCGAGGATGGCGAAGAGCTTCTAGAACAAATCATGCAGGCCAAGTTGCATCCAACAACATCTCTCGTTCGTCGCAGCTCGCTTGAAGATGTATTCCTGCGCCTTACTGGAAGAACTTTGATTGAATGAACGCAGGTATTGATGTTCCACAAATCCAACGCTTTGGTGCTTTCTATATAGCGTCAGCACGCCTGCGTTCGATGTCTAAATGGAAGGCGATTATCGCTGCCGTAGACATCGGAAACCCCTTGTTTTACTTGATTGCAGTAGGTATTGGCATTGGTGTTTTAGTCGAAAAAAGCTCAGGAACTAGCGGAACTTACGGAATTAAGTACATCGCTTTTATCGCACCTGCTCTTTTAGCTAACACCGCCATCACCGGCGTTATGGATGAAACCGTTTTCCCAACAATTGAAGGTTTTAAGTGGCGCAAACTTTTCTTCGCGCAAAACTCAACGCCTATCACTGGTCGCCAGATTGCATTAGGCGTTTATATGGCAGCTATCTGTCGAGCAATCTTTTCAGTAAGCGTTTATTACATGCTGTTGTTAGCTTTTGATGTTGTTGATTTTGGCATCAGCGCCTTATTGATTCCTGTTGCAGTTCTTGGTGGCGGTGCATTTGGTGCAATCATTTTGTTTGCAGCTGCAAAGATTGAAAAGGATGATCAGTTCTTCAACATTCTGGGACGTTTGGTAATTATGCCTATGTTCCTATTTTCAGGAACTTTCTTCCCGCTTGCTTCAATGCCGATTTATTTGCAACCTATCGGATGGGTTTCTCCCTTATGGCATGCAACTGAATTAGGTCGTGAATCAGCATTTGATTACGGCATAGGCACAACGATGGTTCTAGTGCACTTGGTATTTCTTCTGACATTAGTAGTTCTAGGTATCGTTTTGTCCATGCGTCAATTTGAACGGAGGCTTGCAAAGTGAGTGCTGCTGTTGAAATTGCGGAGAATTCAAAATCCACCGCTATGTACGCTGGACGTCCATATGTTTTATTGGAACGTGGATGGTTAGCATTTAGATCTTCAACCTGGATTCCAGTTGTTACGGGTTTCATTGAGCCGGTTCTATTTCTATTAGCTTTTGGTTATGGCATGGGTAATCTTGTTGGAGATGTTTCAAGCGGTGGAACAACTATTGATTACACCTTGTTTATCGCACCCGGGTTGCTCGCAAACAGCGCAATGAACGGTGCAATTTACGATTCAACCTGGAATGTTTTCTGGAAGCTCAATGAATCCAAGCTCTACAAGACAATGCTTTCGACCCCACTTGGGCCTTTAGATATTGCACTTGGTGAGATCACCTGGGCGCTATTACGTGGATTGGTCTACACACTTGGCTTCTTAACCGTCGTCACAGTACTTGGAATTACTCCTAGCTTCTGGGCGATCCTTGCAATCCCGGCCGCCTCATTGATCGCATTTGGTTTTGCCTCCTTCGGAATGGCGATTACCTCGTACTTCAAGACCTATCAACAAATGGGTTTCATCAATATCGTTTTGCTTCCAATGACATTGTTCTCTGGCTCTCTCTACCCAATCTCTGTTTACCCAGATTGGTTGGAAAAGGTAATCATGGCAATGCCACTGTGGCATGGAATCGAATTAGTGCGTGCCTGCTGGTTTGGCAATATTAATTCGGGGATTTTGATCCACATTGGATACTTCTTGGTGATGATCGCAGCTGGTTTATTTGTTACCTCTCGCAGATTACGAGCTTTGTTCCTTCGTTAATCCTTGCTGTAACGAGCATCAGGTACAAGCGCAGGGCATTTCCAACCAGGAGCAATTACTGGTTCAAAATGCCACCATTCATTCTCGAAGACGCGACACAAACCAAACTTTGCACCATGTGTCTCTAACCATCCAGCGCCAACTGGTTCATTTGGGTAATTAACATCGATTGCAATTCCCCATGGATGGTGTGACACCAATGGCGGAGCGACCCACTTGCTTGCTTCGTCGATAGATCCATACTTACGAATTGCGTTATTAAAAAGAGTTTTCTGTCGACTTAAAGATCTAAACCCAGAAACAATATAGATCTTCTGCCCATCCTTCGCCGCAGCTGCTTTCGCTGCCTTAAATCGATAGATCACCTGCTTATCTAAAGCTTTAGGACGGATTAATGAATGTGGGATTGCCCCTGCACCTAAAGAAACTTCAGTTTTTTCGCACCCTTTAATAACATTCGAAATTCGCAAGGAATAAGTTTTTTTATTCATGCACTGCACCGGAATAGTGTCCGATGCGTAAGAAAAACCATTTATAAGTGAAAAAACCATTAAAAAGGCTATAAATACCCTGGTTTTTCGCATGGCGTCAGTGTACGGGGTTGCTTTTTAATTAAAGCATGGGAGAATTGGGCCTTAGTTAAAACTAACTAAAAAACGAACCGGGAGAGTACTTCTCAAACGAGTTTCAAAAGCTGAAACCTTTGTCGTACATGTTTTACAAATGCTGACACAATCGAACCACAAGCAAACATTTAGATTCGTTCCATCAACTTCAGTTCCAGTAGACCCTAAGCGTGTCGAAGATATTCTCAAGCAAGAATGGGAACTGTTTACCAAGGGCACAGATAAGAGCGCAGAAGAGAGCCGCCGTTCATTCAAGGCGTTGCCATTAGGCGTTACATCTAGCTTCCAGCACTGGGATCCATACCCAATTTCGATCAAGTCCGCTAAGGGCGCATACATGACCGATGTTGATGGTCGTCAACTGCTCGATCTTTCAATGGGCTTTGGTGCGATGCTTGCCGGTCACTTAAATCCAATCGTTGTTGAAGAGATCGAAGCATCTCTGTCACAAGGAATGCTTTTTGTTACACCGTCACCTATTTCAACAGATGCTGCAGAACGTATCTGTACTCGTTTTGGAATTGATCAGGTTCGTTTCACTAACAGTGGAACTGAATCAACTATGTACGCGGTTCGTGTTGCACGCTCTGCTACAGAGAAGATGGGAATTCTTAAGGTCGAAGGTGGTTATCACGGTAGCTACGACCCATTTGTTGTTTCAAGTAAGCCTTCACTAGACAAGATCGGTGATCCCGAAGATCCAATCCCAGCGATTGATTCAAATCTTGTTCCCGGAGATATTTACGTTGTTCCTTTCAACAACATTCCAGCACTTGAAAGAATGTTTGAAAAGAACGCTAAGAAGATCGCTTGCTACATCGTTGAACCTGTTCTAGAAAACCTTGCCATCGTTCTTCCAGATGCAGGCTACCTCGAGCGCGTCCGCGAACTGTGCGACGAGCACAACGTCGTTCTGATCTTTGATGAGGTTAAGACAGGCCTTACAGCCGGTGCACACGGTGCATCTGCTCGCCTAGGCGTTCAACCAGACCTAATCACCCTTGCTAAATCAATCGGTGGTGGACTTCCACTTGCTGCTTTTGGTGGCAAGAAGAAGTACATGGACTTTGTAACAAACGGAAAGATGGCCCACTTCGGAACATTCAACGGTAATCCGTTAGCAATGGCTGGCGTGCGTGCAATTGATCGTATTTGTACAGATGAAGCACTTGCTGCTGCTGAAGCACTTAACCAGCAGGCGTTAGATCGCATCAGCGCAATCATTGATGAGTACCAACTTCCTGCACACACCGTTGGATTCGGCGTAAAGGGCTGTGTTACTTGGTCTACAGAGCCTGTTCGCAACTATCGCGATTACAAGGCAACTGATTTTGGTATCGCAGAAGCTCACTGGTTGTTTGCACTTAACCGCGGAATCATCACTCCTCCGGGACTTGATGAGCAGTGGTTGATCTCTTTGGCACATGGCCAGACAGAGATTGATCTACTTGTTGAAGATTTCCGCGATTTTGCTAAAGCACTTCGAGCATAGTTCGAACCGCTTTAACCATCTGATCTAGCGGCATCGTAGGCAATCCGGGGAATTCCCCTGCTTGCTCATCCATAAGCGGAACATGTACGAATCCACTTCGAATCTTTGTTCCTGCAAACTTATTCTGTGCAACATAGAAAACATGGTTACACAGAAATGCACCTGCGCTTAATGAAACAGCTGCAGGAACTCCTGCTACCTTAATCGCTTCAACGATTTCCTTAATCGGAAGAGTAGAAAAATAAGCATCGGGACCATTTTCAAGAATCTTCGCATCGTTACGAAGTACACCTTCATTATCTGCAAGGCGTGCATCATCTAAATTGATTGCAACTTTTTCAGGGGTTATCTGCGTGCGGCCTTCTGCCTGCCCTAAACAAATAACTACATCTGGATTATGTTCAGCGATTAACGCCAATAAGCGCTCTGCAGATTGCGCATATGCAACGGGCAAAATCGCGGTAACAATGTTCTCGCCACTGATCTGCTTAACAATTTCACCTGATGGGTTGCTAGATGCTTTTCCGAAGGGTTCGAACCCTGTTAGTAGCACCTTGGTCATGCGCTAAGTATTACCCAACAAGCCATGAAGCGATATCTACGCCCTTCACAACAAGCACCATCAAGATGAACACAACGACTCCACCGATGCGATAGATCTTTCGACCCTTTTCAGTGATCTTCCAATCTGTCTCTGGCGCATCTGTGATCGCATCTAAGTAGTGAAGGAAGAAGCCAGGCAGCGCCATAACCACAAAGCTCCACTTCAAAAAGGCTGCTGGGCTGCTGAAAGCCCCTTCAATCATGTTGGAAACAAGGGCCATCACAAAGATCATGACTACAGTCTTGAAAACACCCTTAGGCAGATACAACTTCTTCTTAGGCAAGTTGTCTTCAAGGCTAAGAGAGGTGATCTGAGGAATCGCAAACAATAAAGTTCCAAGAACCAGGTTAAGTGTTGACCCAACAAATGGCGCAGCCATAATGAAGAAGACAAAGATCTTGAAAGCAAGCGAGCGAATCTTCTGATTATGCGATGGCTTTTTGATCTCTACATGCAAAGCACGAAGACGCATTGGATAGTGTTCGACTGCAATATCTTCTAGTGCAACTCGAACAAGCAACAAGGCGGCTGCAAAGAAGGCGAGCTCTGTTCCATATTGTGTAATTGGAAGTTCAAGACGAGCCAAACCGAACATTGCGGCGACCATCTTGGGAATTACCCAGAAGGACAACAATGTTCAAAGTGCATAATCTGTAATGCGCACCCACATATCATCTTGGTTTCGCACCAAGCGTCTAAATGGTCGGAAGGCACTTGCAAGCAATGCTGGTGCAAAGAACATGACCATCACGCCGATTGCTGTCAGTAACTCAGGTCGGTTAGAGATATGTCCTGTTACCAATGCCAATATAAAGAAAACAAATCCAGCAACAAATCCTGCAAAAGCATCAAAGATGGCAACGGCCATAATTGCACCAATAATTATCCAAACCGGTGGTAATGCTTGGGCACCTACATTGATTGAAGCGATGATGCCCAAGACAAATCCGATTGGAATCAACAATGCTGCAAATGAACCCACAATTGCACGAACAGTATTTCCATCTTGAATCGTGCGGGTGAGCAACGGCGAGAATCGATTAAAGCGATGCGCTAAAGAAACAAACGCGAAATCCGTGTCATCGGTAAATCGGTTGTCCCAAGAATTTGAAAGATCTCCCTTGCCGGGTTCATTCTTTAG
>ERZ1034363.156-NODE-156-length-48180-cov-4.218469_pt1 | contig 48180 bp, 41 predicted proteins | sample MGYA00520616_ERZ1034363 | MGnify/ENA primary metagenome ERZ1034363 (study PRJEB33736, sample SAMEA104284506) | Azolla filiculoides | biome: Urban; feature: Water surface; material: Ditch water | place: Netherlands | collected 2015-10-28 | depth 0-0.1 m ...
CTTGGTAGATACCCTGCATTTCGATAACAGCTCGTTGAGGAATTACCAATGCCTCTCTTCTAACATCTGTTACAATCCCAATTTTCACATACTGACCCGGACGCAATAATTTGTCAGGATTTGGGAACGCAGCTTCAAATGTTATAGCACCTGTAGTAGGATCAATTTGTCTATCAGCAAAACTCACTTTTCCGGTTTGTGGATAGATTGTACCGTCGGATAATTCTAAAGTAATGGATTGACCAGCACCTTTCAAACTAGAATTTGCCTTATTTACTTCTCTGAATATTCTAATGTATTCCTGCTCACTCATTGTAAACCGTACCCTAACATCCCCTAAATCGGAAACAGTATTCAAAACGGATGCTGCGCCTGGTCTAACATAATCGCCGACCCTCACTTTTGATATCCCAATTAATCCTGAAATTGGTGCTAAAACTCTACAATAGCCTAATGATAATCTCGCATTTTGCAAATTTGCTGTATATGCCTTAACTGATGCTATAGAAGCATCATATGCCGCCTTTGCTGCAATTAACTCTCTTTGGCTAACAGCATTCATTTTGGCCAAAGGCACCATCATATCATAATCAGATTTAGCTTTGGCTAGCTTAGATTGTTCCGCTGCTAAGGCGCCTTCGGCTTCATTTACTTTGGCTTGAAATGGCAAAGGATCTATAGTGTAAAGCAATTGCCCTTTAGTCACTAATTTGCCTTCTTCGAAATTAAGACTTTCAATAACTCCGTCAACCCTAGGGTTAATTTGAATATCAGATTGCCCAAAGGTTTGTCCTGTGTATTCAGACACTAATCTTACATCTTGTTGTAAGACATCGGTAACCGGAATCTCAAGTGGCTTCATCTCTGGAGCAGTTTGTTTTTTGCAGGAAAGCATCATAAAAACTAATAGTATTGCCAGTAAAAAGTACGATTTTTTCATTTTCAATTTATTATTTTGGTACATTAATATTCAAATAATTAGTAATATTTCTAAGATAATTTTATGTTTTTAGTAGATTTTTAAAGCGTTTTATCATTTTTTTTGTAGTAAAAATAAAAAAATTATTTGTAGTAGGAAATAAATTCTAAAAATAAGCCGTCAAAAATAGATTTCATTGCAGCAAATATTTCATAAAGCCTGTGTATTAGTTCCATAATTAAAGATTGTAACCAAAATATAATAAGTAGAAAGTATAAATACCTCTATCATAATTAGTCTAATCCCAGCATGTATATTGTTAAATAATTTTTAGTATTTTTGAAATGAATATTGATTTATTAGTAGCTCCAAGACTTTAAATTTCAAATTCTTTATCAATATTCTCGATGCTTTTTACTCTTATATCATTTTAAACCATTTTACTTATGTCAAAATCAAACCAATTTGAAGAAAATGCGAAAAATTTAAGTTCTCTAAGCAAAAAAGAACTAGTAAAAAGAGCTAAAAATTTCTCCAAACAATATTGCGTAGGAAAAGGTGAAGATTTTAAACTGAAAGATTACGAAACCAAAGCTAGTTTTGATTTGGGTGAAGAAGGTAATACATTGGTAAAAGAAACTTTACAACTAGGAGTCGAGGCTTTGTCGGCTATGCAAGACATTTTGTATGCTCAAGACAAATGGTCTCTTTTACTTATTTTTCAAGCTATGGATGCGGCTGGCAAAGATGGAGCAATAAAACATGTAATGTCGGGTGTAAATCCTCAAGGTTGCCAAGTATCGTCTTTCAAGGCTCCAAGTTCCGAAGAATTAGACCATGATTTTTTATGGCGATGTCAAAAACATTTGCCTGAACGCGGTCGCATTGGGATTTTTAACCGTTCTTACTATGAAGAAGTGTTAGTTGTAAGAGTTCATGAACAAATTTTGAAAGGACAAAAACTTCCCGAAAAATTAATTACCAAGGACATTTGGGAAGATCGGTTTCAGGATATTCGTAATTTCGAAAAATATTTAAATAGAAATGGAACTGTTGTCATCAAATTTTTTCTAAATGTATCCAAAAAAGAACAAAAAGAACGCTTTATAGAACGCGTTGATAATCCAGATAAAAATTGGAAATTTAGTGCCGCCGATGCCAAAGAACGAGGTTTTTGGGATGATTACATGTTTGCCTATGAAGAGTTAATCAAAAATACCTCGACCGAAAAATCACCTTGGTATGTCATTCCTGCTGACAATAAATCCTATGCTAGAATTGCTATCGCATCGGCTATTATTACCGCATTAGATGAAATGGAATTAGAGTATCCTACTGTGAGTGCTGAAAAATTAGCTGAATTACAAGCTGTAAAAAAAGCTTTATTAGAGGAAAAATAATTTATTTATTTATTTCATTTATGAAATTATCAAGTGATCTATTCCCTCCTATTGACTGGCTCAAAGGGTATTCTAAATCATTAGCAAAAAAAGACTTAATCGCTGGAATAACTTTAGCGGCCTATGGAATTCCTGTCTCATTGGCCTATGCAACACTAGCAGGATTACCTCCTCAATATGGAGTTTACGGCTACCTTGTTGGTGGACTATTCTATGCAATGCTGGGCACTAGTAAACAATTGGCGATTGGTCCCACTTCGGCAATTTCTTTAGTTATTGGAACAACAATTGCTGGTATGGCAAACGGAGATGTGCAACGATGGGCTGATATTGCTTCATTAACGGCATTAGTCTTTGCGGGTCTAGCCATTCTTGCTTATTTATTGAGATTGAATGGCATCATTAATTTTATTAGCGAAACCGTTTTGGTAGGCTTCAAAGCGGGTGCAGCATTGACCATTGGATTAACACAATTGCCCAAATTATTTGGTGTGAAAGGTGGAGGTGATAATTTTATAGACCGCATTATTACACTTCTACAGCAACTTTCAGAAACCAATATTACTGTGCTAATTTTTGGAATTGTTGCCATTATAATTCTAATTTTTGGCGAAAAAATGATGCCTGGAAAACCCATTGCTATTTTGATAGTAATTATTTCTATAGTTCTCATACTTTCAACATCATTGGGTGCTCAAAACATTACTACCGTTGGTATAATCCCTTCTGGCCTTCCCGAATTTCATTTACCGACCCTTCGCATTAGAGATGTTGATGGCGTACTTCCCCTTGCGACTGCTTGTTTTCTTTTGTCTTATATCGAAAGTGTTTCGGCAGCAAGAACACTGGCGCAAAAAAATGGTTATTTCATTAACAACCGACAGGAATTACTAGCTCTTGGTGTTGCCAATGCAGCCGTTGCCTTAGGTCAAGGATATCCTGTTGCAGGAGGATTATCACAATCTGCTGTTAATGATGCAGCCGGAGCCAAAACGCCTTTATCCTTAGTGTTTGCCTCAGCCACAATTGCTTGTTGTCTTCTGTTTTTGACAGAAATGTTACAATATTTACCATCCGTAATTCTTGCCTCAATTGTGCTCGTGGCCATTCGAGGATTATTCGATTTAAAAGAAATGAAGCATTTATATAAAATCAATAAACAAGAATTTTATATTGCAATGATTGCTCTTGTTGGTGTACTCATTTGGGGAATCTTGACAGGAGTATTACTAGCAGCAATATTCACTTTATTGATATTGCTAAAAGCTACTTCAAAACCCAATGTGGCCTTTTTAGGAAGAATACCGGGAACCAAACGGTATTCTGATTTAGAACGCCACCCAGACAATGAAAGCATCAAGGGGGTTTTGATTGTTAGAATTGAATCCTCTATCCTTTATTTTAATGTTGAAAACATCAAAGAACAAATTTGGGCAAAAATTAATGGAGAAACTAATGCTATAAAAACCGTAATAATAGATTTGAATTCCTCTCCGCTTGTTGATATTTCAGGAACACGGTTTTTAAAAAATCTATTTAACGATTTGAAAGCAAAAAACATAGCTCTGAAAATTGCCGAAGCCCGTTCTGAAGTGCGTGATATAATGCGCTCTGAAAATTTAGAAGAGCTACTCGGACACATTAGCCGCTTTGTTTCGGTGGATGATTTGGTGACGGAATCCACAAAAAATAATTCTTAAAACTGTCAGAAATTAGAAAGAACTCATTATTTTGACTTTGAAGGAGCACTAGCATACTTCCCTATTAACATCGCAATGATTATAGCAACATAAAGTTGTCCAGAAGCACTAATCAAAACAGCTAATGATTTTGATACAGGATGAGTAGGAACAACATCGCCATAGCCTGTTGTGGTAAAAGTCATGAAAGTATAATAAATATTATCCTGTATGGGTTCCACCATTCCTGAATCTAATCGTTCAGAAAAACTCACATTATAAGCATTTGGAAAAGTAACTGAAACAAGTACTACAACAAGACTAAAAGCAAAACCTAATAAAAAATAACCCGTTATAGAATCTACAATTACTTTGACAGTTACCGTAGCTGTAGATGAAATTTGACCTATTAAACTACCAACAAGGAATAACAGAAATATGAAATTGAGAAATCGAAATCCAATTTTCAACAAATTGTAATTACTAATGAATGAAATCCAAACCAAAAAAGAGAGAAAAAAAGCACTATATACAAAAAAAAGATGGTGCTTTTTAAGTGCAAAAACAGCAAATACAAAAATTCCAGTTATAGTCACATTGTAAAAAAAATTGATACTTTCTCTAGGAAAAATAGGGAGTATAAAAATTGCAATTAAGGTAAAAACCAAAAGAATACCATTAGCTACAGCTGATTTATTTTTTCTACCATCCGCAGAGAATACATCTTTTAACTTGGATAAAAAAGGTTTTTTCATAATTTTAAATAAAAGGTTCTTATTTTTTTAAAATATATTTCTCAGCCAAACTTCCACTTATCACATGTCCTTCCATATCCAGTTGAATTAGTTGATTTTCTCCAACTTTGTACTGATTTGGTCTGTTTTTCAAACAATCCAAATAAATTATTCCTCCTGTTTTGTCCCAAGAAAAAACACCTTTTTCCTCAAATATTTTTCCATCTCCTTTGCCAAGGTATTTTGTTTTGATTACAAATGTTAAATCTGTATTCAACGTAATCTCGGTTTCGATACCTTCACAATCAGCACAAGGAGTTACACCTTTATACGTTCCTTGCCAATCTAAAGAATTTTGGGAATTATGAGAATCTGCTGGAACTTTTACAGGAACTTTTGCAATTGTATCGGTTTTAAATTCTGCTTTTTTTACTTCTTTTTTACAATTTATAAAGAGTAATGAAAAGAAGACTACTAGAATTAATTTATTTTTCATGATTTTAAAAATTATATGTTTGAACTTAGCAAACTATTTATAAAAAGATTTAAATATTACTTTCTAAACAATTCTAACAATGCTGTGGTTCCTAATGTAGTTCCAAAAGGAATCGCTTTCAAATCTACTTTGAAATCGCCATTGTGGTTAAAATAGGGAAACATTTTGCCTTCTTTTTTGGCTTTGGCAGTATCTTCCGCACTGGCAACGCCTACCAGAAAATAATCATAAACGGTCTTTTTGTTATTAATCACAAGATGCTGAAAATCTTCTGAGCCCATAACTGCTGGAAGCCCTTTTATGTTTTTTCCTGGACCCACTAATTTTTCAAGAACACCATTTATTTTATTGACCATCGCTTTGTCGTTAGTCAAGGGAGATACCCTTCCTTTCATAGTAATCGTTGGGTATAATGCTTTTGGTAAACCATTGGCAATAGCAATTCCTTTATTTATTCTTTCGATACGGCTTAAAATGGAGTCTCTCACGGTATAATTAAAAAACCGAGTATTGAGTTTTAAAGTTGCCGAAGCCGGAATCACATTATTGTCAATTCCTGCTTGAACAGCACCAACGGTAACCACTGCTGGCGCTTGTGGATCATTGTTTCTACTAATAACCGTTTGGTATTGCAAAATTGCGTTGGCAGCCATAACGATTGGGTCAATCGCCTCGTGTGGCGATGAACCATGACCACCTTTTCCATAAAAAGTCACGTCAAATTGGTCTGCTCCGGCCATACGAGGTCCCGCTTCATTCAAATAATAGCCTGTAGGCAAAGGTGCGGTGTGCATTCCTAATAAATAATCCGGTTCTGGAACTCCTTTTTTATACATTTCGGCTTCCATTGCTGCTGCTCCACCTCCGGGTTCTTCTGCTGGTTGACCTATCATTATCAAAGTGCCTTTCCATTGGCTTTTTAAGGCGACCATATTTTTGGCAATGCCTAACATCCAAGTGGTATGAGCATCGTGACCGCAAGCATGCATTACAGGAACCTCGATACCATCGGCTTTTTTGGCGGTTTTTTTGCTGGCATAGGGCAAGCCTGTGGTTTCCACAACGGAATTGCAGTCCATATCAGCGCGGTACATTACAATGGGACCTTCTCCGTTTTTTAAAATCCCAACCACTCCAGTGATACCAATTCCAGTCATCATAGTATAACCCAAGGCTTTCAATTCTTTGGCTACAATGGCGGCTGTTCGGGTTTCCATAAATCCCAATTCTGGATTTTCATGAATATCCTTGAAAATAGATACCAAACGAGCATCATCAGCATTCGAAAGTTCTTTTATCTTGTTGAAATCAATTGGCGATTGGGCGACCATTGTTTTACAACTAAAAACCAATGCTAGCACTATTATCTTCTTTAAGTGATTCATTTTATCAGTGGAATTAATTATTGTTTCTTTTCAAAGCGCATCATGGCAATGTCTCCCATAATAAAATTTAATGTTTTCCCATCTTCAGAAATAGAATAGGAATCAATTTTTTCTAAAGTATTCATAAAAACTTGATCGCCATTGCCTTGACAAGCCATCATTGACATTCCCATTTTTGAATCTTTAAAATTAATCTTATTACCATCAACTTGAAGTTTTCCAAAATATTGATTACATCCATTGTTTCCAGAAACTTTATTTTCTTTCAAATCGAAAGAAATTGTGGGCTTTTTGTTGGGATATAATCCATTAAAGGCAATTCTTGGCCCCGAAATATAATTCAATTCCCAATTTCCTTCTAAAGATTTTGAGGTTTTCATTGCTGATTGATTTGATTTACAAGCTATAAAAGTCAAGCCTGTAAGGATTAGAATTGAAACTATTTTTTTCATAATAAAAATGTTATGTGGTTTGAATAATAATGAAATACCAAATGTTCAATAACTATATAAAAAAAACGTAGCAAACTAAATTCACTACGTTTTATATTAATTGAAATCTAGTTATTTTGTTTTTATTGCTTCCATTTCACCAATAAATGGAATTACTTCCTGCATTTCAGAATTAACTGTGGTTTGCATGTAATTTTCAAACTGAATTATTTTTGCAGCACTAACAGCTCCAACTACTTTTTTGTATTTACCATAATATTTTGATAGTAATTTTTGGTAGTCAGCATTGTTTTTTAGGCTTTCCTTTGCAATTTTATCAGCACTTTCATCAGTAAGCCCCGCATAATTGCTCGCATAATCATTGATGATGGCTACTTTAGCTTTTCCTAATGCTTTGCGTTCCGTTTCGAATTCATCATATGTTTTCCAAAATGCAGCACTTTGTGCTTCTGGAATTGCCATATAAGCTACAGCTAATTCTTTTTTAGATTTTCCGTAAATGCCTTGAATTACTTCAAGATCTTCTTTGTCAGATGTTTGAGCAAAAACACCCGTTGTAACAGCCACTAATAAGATTAAAAATACTTTTTTCATAATGATACCTTTTGTAATTGTTATTTTGTTAATTTACTTCAAAAATAATTATTATTTCTATACAAATATACAATTTAGCCTTTATATTTATCAACTATTAGTATTTATAATTAGAAGTAACCGGAGTGTTTAAATCACTAAAAATAAGAATGTTTTAATTTTAAAAAGATTCACCAGCATTTAGATAAAAAGCTTTAGAATGGCGTCCCCAAGCATAATTAAAAATTAGATTAGTTCGGGTAGCTTTGTCAATTAAAATTCGCAACCCTACTCCAACCGCAGGCTGAATATATTGAAACAATTTAATGTCACGATCTTTATCGCTAGCCGAAGTGAAATTGGCAAATAAAGTTCCACTAATTAGCTGATTGCAAGTGATTGGAAAACGATATTCGGTTTCAAGATACACCATTTTTTGTCCACGAAATAGTCCTTGAGTATAACCCTTTCCGCTCCTACTCCTTTGATCCCAGCCAATTGAGGGTAAATTTAAATAAGGAACCGTTCCTGCTACAACAAACTGTCCTGTTGCCCACAGACTGAAAACGTGTTGCTCATTATGTTTGCTTAAAGGCAAAAAATAACGATATTCCATAAAAAGCACTTGACTTGGATGCTGACTATTTGTTATGGCTGGATTGAATCGATAATTGATATTAGCAAACATCCCTTGGTGTGTATTTATCTGATTATCTCGGGAGTCGTATAATAAATTAAGACTTAATCCATTCACAAAATATTCATTTTCATTGAAGTCATACTTTTGACTATAATTGTAATGATTGGTATATTTACCGTTGGCAATATCAAGATTCTCATCGGTTATTGTGGTGTACCAATCTAAATGAACTCCTGCGCCAACGTAATAATTATCTTTCATTTCCCAAGAAGCTGTTTGATGAAATTTAAAATAATTATAATTCATAGGCTCTTTCAGAGTATTCAAATCAAACTCGTCATCTTTAGAAACGCGAGGAATAATATCAGTTCCTAAGCCATAATTGGGTTGTGAAAAAATATAAAAACGCCAATCACCACTAAGATAAATATTATTATTTTTTAGCATCACACTATTTTTGAAATTGAGAAGCAGCTGCTTTTTTTCGGTGAATGTTGCTCCGAGATTAATAGACGAATATTTATCATCCCTCTTTTTCCCTTTGAAAGTATATTGGGTCACGAAACCGTATGAAAATCCCGTTGCAGGTTGCGAACCAATTATTGGAATAATAAGAAAAAAGTTGTTTTTTTGAGGTTTTACTATAAGAACCGAATCTTTCTTTTTAAAAAGTTCTGGTAGTGATTTTATTGGGCATGGTTTTATTGAATCACCCAAATTTTGGGCTTTGATGCTAAATTGTACCCAAACAATAAATATTAGACTAAAACTAATTATTCCTTTTTTATTCATACTGCAAATTTATAATTTTAAAGCTAAAAAACAGGTATAGTTCATAAAGGAAAGTTTCTTTATTTTTTCATAAATCATTAAAAAAAATACTTTTGAAAATTGAATGAATTATTACAAAAGAAAACAGATTATAAAGCAATAATTGTTGCTTTATAATCTGTTTATTCAAGTTAGAAAAGGGAATTATTTTTTAACTTCTTCCTTTTTAATAAGTCCTTTGTTATTCAATTCCGTTTTAACTGCAGCAATAATTCCGTCTATAGCTTCATTTGTTTTACTAGGATTCAGTGTTGAAGTTGTTCCTGACCATAATAATTTATTCGATTTTACGTCATAAATATTGGTTTCAACATAATACGTTTTATTTTCTTCATAATATCCTGGAGTACCATAAATACTACCTCCGTATCCCCAGCCTCTATAACCTCCATAATATCCACCACCATAGCCCCAACCACCATAATAAGCGGTGCCTTGAACATAATCAGTAGTTTTAGTAATATCTGTCAAACGCATTAAAATAATAGCTTCTATACCATCTTTCAATAAATCAGCAACAACTAAATTTTGGTCTTGTTGATCTGGTTTTAAATAATTGTAGGAAGCTATAAAGTTACCTTTAGGCGAAGAAGCAACAATTTTATCTTCGGCAATTCTTCTGGAAGAATCATCTTTTAATTGAGCAATTACTAAAACTTTGTCATATGCCTTAACAGATCCTGCATTCAAGGATGGATCAGACCAAGTTTTGACAATTTGAGTTGATGGACTACATCCAACTAATAAACTAATTGCCAATGCGGATAATAATAATTTGATTTTCATAATTGTTTTAATATTTGTTAGTAACTATTTATTGTTTCTATTTTATTTAAAATCTATATCCTATTTGAATCATATATCTATAACCAAAACTTGTGGTCGAAACAGTTCCATTCTTTTGAAATTCACCATCTAAATCAAGTCCATCATATCCTGGAAATTTGTCTTTTAAAGCCTCATTCAATTTATCTAAGAATTTTTGTCGGTCTTCGTCTGATAAATTTCCTCCAATATCTGCTTTAATTTTATAGGTTGCAATTCCTGGACCAATTAGAATCATATCTACAGAAAATCGCTTCCAAAAAACAAATTGATATCCTAATTGAAAACCAATTTGATTTATTTTAATATTCATATCCGATTCAACCGTTGTAAGACTTGCAGCATCATCAGGTTGATATTGCCAAGAATGCTTTTTGTCAAATGTATTGTACGAAATATAGGGGCCAATATAAACGCCTCTCGGAGCATTATATTTGTTTAATTTAGACAAATAAAAACGATAATCTCCTGAAAGATGAAATCCTCCTTCGCTGAGAATTGTATTGGATTTGAACTCAGCATCATTCACAAAATTAAAGGATGGAAGACCAGCTTGACCAATATTAATAGAAAAAGTTTGATTGTTTTTCAACACTCTTTCGTAACCAAAAATTAACGATTTCCCACCAAAAATTAATGGGTTTGTTATGTTGAAATGTATAGTGTTTTTAAACTCTTTTTCTTGTTTTTCAACACTTTCCGATGTTTGTGCATTTGCGTTTAATGAAAATAGCACAAAAACAACCGAAAAAAACAATAGACTTTTAATCTGTTTAAAGTAAGTTTTTTTCATAAGAGTTTATTTATGTTAATAATGAGTAAATGTATAAATCCAAATTCACAAAAAAAAATTATCCTTTTGAAATTAATAAAAAAATAATTAATTAACACCATCCCCTTTTATATTGATTATCATAAAGTTAATAAAAAAAATCAACTTTCAATTATATTCCAAAATTTTTAAACATTTCTTGATAGTTTGGATTAGTAGGGTCTAATTGTTTCAATTTCATACCTGTTTGCACCGCTTTCAGCTTATTATTGGTTTGTATATAGACATAAGTTAGCGCATAATACAAATCAGGAAATGATGGGTTTATAGCTATTCCTTTAAGCAAAACAGCTTCAGCTTCTTTATTTTTTTTGCTTTGGCTCAATAGTAATCCATAATTATAATAGACTCTTGGATTTGATGATTTCAATTCAACTGCTTTTGCAAAAGCCTTTTCAGCAGCTGGAATATTATTCATTTCATTGTGCAACAAAGCCATATTGTAATATATTCGATCATTTTTAGAATCATTTTTCAAAGCTAATTCTAATGCTTGCAATGCTTGCATATTTTTACCTTGCGAATTATATGCAGCCGATAAATTGAGCAAAGCATAATTCATATTGCTGTCTTTTTTTAAACCTCGCAAATAAAATTTTTCGGCATTATCATAATCTTTCAATTTTAAATAATAATCGGCTAACATTACATTTCCAGTCGAAAAATCAGTTTGATACCGCAATGATTTTTCTAATTCGATTTGCGCTAACGAAAATGCTTTTTCATATTGTGAGGGCAGTTGTTCTCTTGGAATTGTAATATAAAGATCGGCAGCAGCAATTCGAACTGACCTAACTTTGTCTGAAAGCAATGGGCCAACTACTTCTATCCAACGATCTGAAGGAAAGGATGCTAAACTTCTTAGTGCGCGATACCTAATTTGTGCTTCCTTGCTTGCTAATCGAGCCAAAAGTGTATTCAAACTGGTTTCTGTTTGAATATTGGCTAAATAAAAAGTAGCTGTAGCTTTGATTATTTTAGGCACAAATTGATTGCTAATGAGTTTGGTTAAATGTTTTTCACTATTGGCATCCTGCTTACTTCCAGGAATCAAATCTTCGGCAAAATGATATTTTCTTTTAGGACCATACCATTTTACAATTGCATCGGCCAAAACTTTCTCTGATTTGTCTTTATGACAGTTACTACAAGCATTTGGAGTTCCATATTTTACAGACAAATCGGGTCTAGGCACTCTAAAACTATGATCGTGACGGTAATCATTTCCCATATAATATTTGCCTGGCATATGACAGTTTTTACATTCGGCAGCTGGAGTTCCTTTTTTGTGAAAAGTATGCTTTGGAACATCATATTTTGTAGGAACATGGCACAGCGTACAAGTTTGATTACCCGTGCGTTTAAGTTTTGCAGAATGTGGATTATGACAAGTGCTGCAAGTAACACCTTTGTGAAACATTCTACTTTGCAAAAAAGATGTATAAATATAATCTTCATCATCTACTTGTCCATCAGCATGATAGTTTTCGGTGTCAGGAATTTGTGGGATATAATTATCCATAATTTCCTTACTATCAATGTGAGAACCACTCAATTCTGAAACTCTTGCATGACAAGGTGCGCAAGTATTTAGCTCTTCTGTTTGTTTAGAATTTTTGGCCAATTTCATGAAACTTCCAGCTACTTTCGTTCCAGATTTATAATCACCATTTATAAAATCGACATGGTTTTTTCCACCTCCGTGACAGCTTTCACAACTTACATTGATGATGCTGTAACTTGTTTTATAAGTATCAGTTTTAATATCATAATTCTTCCTAAGATTTGTAGAATGACAGGAAGCACACATTGTATTCCAGTTTTGAGCATTTCCAGTCCAATGCAACCAATCGTGCGAAGGAATTTTTTGTCCTGCATATTGGTTGAACCATTTCTTTTTATTGACATCCCAACTCAATCTCGGAACTTGCATTTTACCACCCGGAAATTGTACTAAATATTGCTGTAAGGGTTTGTAGCCAAAAATGTATTTTACTTCAAAATCGTGATTTTTACCATCATCACCTTCGGTATTGATATAGAATTTAGCTCCTTTTTTATAGAAACGACTATTGACACCGTCTGCTGAAAAAGTAACATTGTTAAAATCTCCTTTAACAGTCGAATCGTTTGGAGGTAACATAGACATATAATGGTCTGAATGTTTCCACTCTTTAAATTCGATAGAGTGACATTTCTTGCAAGATTGATCGCCAACATAAGCTGAAGATTGCGATGTGATGTCTGAATATTTAATATATTTTGAGGTACAACTATCTACAATAAATACTCTAAATACAACAAGTAGTACTATGGAGATCAATACTAAAACAAAGGATTTTTTATACATTTTAATTCTTTTAAACCAAAATTTTAATTAGTATTTACCGTCCTACTAATAACAATTTAAATTATTTTTCCGTATTTGTAACCTTTTTAAACACCTGAATATCTCCATCATAAGATATTGAACTTCTATGATTACTGTTGATAGAAAGAGTTGCTGAGCCCTCAAAATAAACAGTCAACATCATAGAAAACGAATCCTGTTTTCCTTTAACATCTGTTTTAATGACATAGGCTTTTTTTGTTTTTTCGACAGTATAAACAGTAGGTTTCCCTTCAAATTTCATTCCATCATCGCCTCCATATCCAATTCCACTATAACCTCTACCAGCAAAAGGCAAATAACTTTTAATTAAATCAGGATGATATTCAACAGTATAATCTGATGTTAAATTTACGATCCTCGCTCCTTGTGGCGACATTCTAGTAGCCGAAAAAACAAATTCTTTAGATTCGATTAAAAGAGCAATTTGCTTTTGCTTTTCTAATTTTTGTTCTTCCTTTATTTGTTTTTTAGTTTTCTCTTGTGCAAATCCTGTGGCAAAAGAAAATAGAGTAATGCATAAAATACTAATTAAGCTGCAATTGAATTTAGTTTTCATATTCTATAATATTTAAAATTGTTAACAGTACATTTTAATCATTTAACAAATGTAAAAATAGCATCTAAAATTGAATTTAAGTTACAATATGAAATTGAACTGAAAATTATTTTTTTTAAAAGAAAATATATTGATAAGCTAGTGTAATTGAATCATAATTGAGTCCTAAATTAGACATTAGCCCTGTGTGAAACTGCAATCTCAAAGTATGAGCTTTTGCAATTGGAACCGAATAAGTGGCACCAACTCTCCAATCATTCAAAACATCATTTGAAATTTGTCCGTCAATTGTTGTTTTTCCAACTTTATACCAATTAGTGTTTAAACCAACCCACATTTGGTTTTTAAAATAATAGCTAGCATGAGCTTGTAAAGTTAGGGTCGGGTTTTGTTTTAATACTTTATTGGTCAAATATTCTGTATTATTAACATAAAACCAAGTGCCTAAATAAGCTTCTGCATAAACGTTTTTGAACTTTCTAGAAACACCAATTTCAGGTTTAAATGCCCAACGATTGCTGCCAAGATTTATTTTTTTATCTTCATAGTAGCGTCCTGTTGGAATAGAAGTCACAAAACTCACCCCTAAAACAGCTTTTTCCTTATTAGGTTTAAAATCTTTTCTTTCTTGAGCTGGTGGCCCCGTTAAATTAATTCCAAAACGAATGCGCATATCAGCCATACCAGAACGAGAACCCGTGATTTCTTCTCCATTTTGCGTCATTCTTCCCCGCATATCAGCAAACGGAAGTGACACTTGAACTCTGGCTAGTTTTTTTGAAATAGCAAAACTGTGAATATAATTTACCCCTAAACTTTGAGTATTAATTATAAAATCATTAATTGGCAATGATGGATCTGTAAGCACATTTCCTTTAATAAAACCATATCCAACAGCCAAGACATTCATTCCTTTAGGAACGCTGGCATATGCTCGTGGTTCTAGATCTTGGCTAAAAACAGAAATACAATAAAAACTGATGAACATTGTCAGCCATTTTTTGATATTACTAAAGAATTGATTTGTATTTTTTATCCCCATTTATTTTACTAGATACTATTCATTTTTAAAATCAAAAAACTATAATAATTGAGCCTATTTACTTAACCCAATTTGTTCCAAAAACGATATAATATGCCCATTCTTCTGGACCTCTGGCAACATCAATTCCTGCTCTAAGTTTCAGTTTTCTAGCTAATAGATATCTACAACCAGCTCCGCCTGAAACTCTCCAAGATGAATTTCTAAATGTATCACCACTATCAAATACTTTGGCTGTACCGGCAAATGTAACTAAACTATGACGATTGGTGAAATCCCATCTCCACTCTGTTTCATCCAAAGCAGCAATATCGCCCTGATATCGCATGGTTGGAATTCCCCTCATTGAAATAATAAATTCGACAGCAGAAGAAACTAGGAACAAAAAAAACCGCATATCAAGTTAGATAATGCGGTTTTAATTTGTTTGATTATTTTAGTGTTTGAAATCAAAAGAAATGGCAGCTCCCAATCCGAATTGGTAAAGTGAAGCATCGCTAGGATAATAAACCGTTCCATAACCTGGATAGAAAACAGCATCAGAACCATAGCTAGCCCAGATTGTTTGGAAATAAGCTTGTAATTTTAAAGAAACTGAATCCGAAGTTTTAATTTTAACACCTGCCTTTAAATCCCAAGCAAATCGTGCTGAAGTACTTTGATCTCCAGATGCCCATCCTACTCCTAAACCTAAACCTGCAAAAGGAAGAACTTTAGGATTTCCAGTTGGAAAATAATTATTTCCAGCAATCAAAACATAATTTATAGCTGAACTATCATCACCTGAATTAAGTTGTACTCCATTAAATCTATAAATAGGCGTTTTAGTGTCCATTCTAAGATATTTCAATTCAATTGATTTAGTACTTCTTGCATAAAACTCAATACCAGCACCATATTGAAAACCATCCTTAACAGCTACATAAGCTGCATCTGCATAAATCTTGTCTTGAAAAGTATAACCACCATATAAATCTAGACTAATATCTCCTTGGTTTTGGGCTTTTGCTCCAAACGCACATAAAAAGATTCCAGCAATAAGTACTAATTTTTTCATATTTTTTGTTTTTAAGTTAAAGTTAGTTTTTTTATAAAAAATATATCAAAAGTAAGAAATTTTGTTTAACAAAATACAATTTGAGTTCCTTTTCATAACAAATAAAATATTTTTCGTAAATTATATTGGACAAAATAATATGATTTAATCATAATAAAAATAGTTAAAAATCCTTAGTTTTTAAAACACGAATCCCAATTTTATGTGAGTATAAACTTTTCCAATTTCTGGAGAATACATGGCATTTAATTCTATAGGCATCATGCTTAAATTACACCCTATTCCCAAAGAAAAACCATTAATATTTTTAACAGCATTAGAATCCCATGTTTTATTTTTATTACTAAAATCATAGATTCCAGTATTTGCTCTTCCTGTTAAAAATAAATTACTAACAAAATTATATTGTAATCCAAGTAATCCAGTTGCAATAGATGTTGAATTTATTTGCTCTTCATTAAGTCCAGCAAAAGCTACTTGTTGTCTAAATAATTGCTGAATCCCCCCTAGATAAAAATTATCAACAATAAAACCATTAGATTCAGGTGCAATACTAGTTTGTAGATTGTAAAACAACACCATTTTTTTGCTTAAAGAATTAAACTTTGAAAAATTTATAATAAATCTGTAAAACTGTTGCTGTCTTACAAGAAAAGAAATATCCTGAGAGGAACCATCTAGATTTGTCAAATCTACATTTGCTTTTCTATCAAAAACAATTCCTGCTTGAGCAAAAAACAAATGACCTTGAGTTGGAAAATTTACCCTATCGGTCGTATTTGATTCTGCTGATAAATAAGCAAAAAAGTACTTTATTTTTCCTTTATAAGTCTCAGATTCTACCACTACTGGTCCAAAATTATTACTTTGGTAATTCATTCCAGAAGTTAAGCTCCAATTATTAAAGGCTCTGGAATAATTGATATCGATTTGACCATATCCAATTTCATATTCCTTTAAAATTCTACTTCCATCATATATGTATAAAGGAAGATTTTGTTTTTCTAAACTAAGATTAAAAAAATTATTGGCTTTTGGTCCAAAAATTTGTTTGTGTTCTAGTAAAACTCTAAAATTTTCACCTATAGCTAATTTGGCCATAGTTCTAGATTTATTTAACAACAAATCTCTAGCAGTAAAATTGAATAAAAGAGCTGCTCCTGTGAAGGAATGGAATGATAAGCCTACTTTTATTTGGTTTACAGCTTTTTCTTTTACTATACAAATCAACTTGGCGTGCCCTTCTGATGTTGGTTCTAATGTATAATGGATATTATCATAATATCGACTAGCGAATGCTTTTCGAAATCCATCATTAATTTGTTTTGGAGTATATGATTTACCCAATTGAATACCTAGTTTTTGAAGCAATAAGTTTTCACTTGTTTTTTCAATTCCAACATATCCAATATCATCAATAATAATGTTTTCTACTTTTGGCAATCTGCTGTAAGGGTCGTATTTTACAGGATATTTTGCATTTAATGAATCGGCCAATTTCTTAAAGTAGGGATAATATAATTTTCCAACAGCATTTCCAATATCCATAATCGAATCTGTAGCATCAAAACTTCCTGCGCTATATTTTTCTAAATTAGGTTCAATAACAAGATTACACAATTTTTTTTCTTCGACTAAATCATCGGCATCGCGATATTGCGTTATTTGATAAAAAACATCTAATACATTTTCGAGTTTTTCAATATCTGGAAGCCCTGTAAAAAGGTTTACTCCAATTACAATATTGGCTCCCATCTCATTAATATCTTTGACTGGAAAGTTCCTAACAATTCCACCATCCACGAGTTTTGTCTTTTGATGGTCAACGGCTGTAAAAACACTAGGAATTGCCATACTTGAACGTACCGCTTTTACAATATCGCCATCTGAAATCACTACCGCTTTTCCATTAGATAAATCAGTTGCAATACATTTAAACGGAATATTGAATTTAGAGAAATCTTTGATGTTATAGGCTGGTAAAAAAATCCTGTTTAAAACAAGCATTAATTCTTGAGAATCAATCAATCCTGTACCAATTTGTAACTTTCCTTTTTTTATACCTACTTCGGCTGAATACTGCCCAAATTCGTCTTTTTCGTCAATTCCAACATATTTATAAATGGGTTTTCCGCTCAATAATTCATCCCAATTTAGTTTTTTGGTGATTTTTTCTATCTCATTTCCAGAGTAACCAATAGAATACATACCTCCAATGATACTGCCCATACTAGTTCCGGTAACATAATCAATTTTTAGTCCCGCACTATCAATAGCTTTAAGAACTCCAATATGAGCAATACCTTTTGCCCCACCTCCGCTTAAAACTAAACCAATCTTAGGACGTTGTTGTGACCACAAAAAATTTGTAGAAAAAAATATAAAGAAAAAACTAAGTAGAAATACTTTTGGAAATGGAAAGGTAATTTTCGTCATATTGTCTCATGTTAAATTATAAAACTAAAAAACAGAATACAGTAAAGAATCTGATTTTATGCTATTGAAATGCAAAATAACAAATTTAATCTAACTTTTTTGGCAAAAAATTAACAATATTTATCTAATAAATTTAATTAGAAAAAGAATCCAATGATAGAAAAATTCTATTTTTAATTAATCTAAAGCTTTCTTTTCAGCTTCTGGACATGCTAACTTAGTCATCACAGAAAGTTAAGAAATAATCTTAATTTTACCTTATGAAACAAATCCAATTAAATGCTTTGCGACAAGTAACCTCTACCTACAAGAATCACACAATCAGACATTTGATGTTTTATGTTCTTTAAAAAATGAATATCATTAACTTCTGCTTTTGTAATATCTACTGAATGAAAAATTCCATTTATAGAACAAACCCCGTGCAATTTATATCCGTAAAACCAGTTGTTTTGAGAAGTACAAAACCCTTTTAAGGAGCAGTTTCAAAATCGTTTTTACAGATTTTAATTCTCCTATGACGAGCAAATTTACAAATCTCCAACGGCATACTATCCTCAATAAAATAATCTTCAAATTCTAAAAACCGAGATGCTAATTTTGTTCTTACTTCTTCTAAAAAGAAAAACAATTTTCGTCTTCTTTTATTAAACTGACTTCGTACAATTAAATTGGAAATTTGTTCTCAATTTATCTCTTTAAACAAGGAGTTTTCACTATCAACAGACATAAATTTAGCCGTCAAACTCAATGCAACTACTTCTAAATCTGACATTTTTTACTTTCTTCCAACATCTGATTTATTTTCCAATTCACAATTCGAAGAACTTATAACTTCTAAAACTCTAAAATGATTTTTCACTATATTTGACATAGATATTGGTTTGTTTGGCGACATCAAGATATTGAATTACAGTATCTTGACCAACATCTAATCAATATGTTTTACTACAAGTAATTACACCCAACGGGTTAATTTTATTTAATTTTTTATGTCAAACTACGTATTTTTAATTATATTTGCATACGTATTTTTACTTAATTTAAAATCATATTAAAATTATTCATTTACCAAACATTAAAATAATCTTAATTAAAACGAGAAAATTATGCAAACTAATAATTCAAAATTAACCGTTGTGGGAGCTGGTCCTGGCGATGTAGAATTAATTACTCTCAAAGCCATCAAAGCGCTTGAAAGTGCTGATGTAGTCTTGTATGATGCGCTTGTAAATGAAGAATTATTACACTACGCTACCAAAGCAACTTGCATTTTTGTTGGCAAACGATTGGGCTGTCACGCTTATAGCCAAGACCAAATCAATGAACTTATTGTTTCACAAGCCAAACGTTTTGGACACGTAGTAAGGCTAAAAGGTGGCGACCCATTTGTTTTCGGTCGAGGTAGCGAAGAAATTGAATATGCTCAACGTTTTGGATTACAAACGGCAATTGTTCCGGGAATTTCATCGGCTTTAGGTGTTCCTGCATCCAACGGAATTAGTTTGACACAAAGAGGAATTTCAGAAAGTTTTTGGGTAATAACGGGCACTACTTCTGACCATAAATTATCCAAAGATGTAACTTTGGCTTCAAAATCTTCGGCAACAGTGGTTATTTTGATGGGAATGAACAAATTAGACGAAATCATCACCATTTATCAAAACAACCGAACCGATAATTTGCCCATAGCCATCATTCAAAACGGAACAAAAAACAGTCAGAAAAAAGTAGTTGGAACCATAAACTCAATAACCGAAATAGTTGCTAATCAACACATTTCTTCCCCAGCCATTATAGTTATTGGCGAAGTGGTAAATCACATTTCAAATTTAACGAAATCCTTTCAAGAAGATAATTTCTTTGAAAACGAATTTATTTTCCAAAATTTAAACCTTACTGAAATTTTATCCTAAAAAACACTTGAAACTCCCCTTTCAATAAAAAAAAATATTTTTGCAATTCTAAATTTGCAACCTGAATACAATTATTATTTTATCCCCTAAGGATTTTATGTACTTTTGCAGTTATTCTAGAAGATTGTCTAATCTTTTAACAAAAACAAGTCGTACATATATTAAAAAATAAAAACAACAACATGAGAAGTGATGAAGTAAAAAAAGGGTATCAAAGAGCACCCCATAGATCATTATTTAGAGCAACAGGATTGACCGATGCCGATTTTGACAAACCGTTTATTGGTGTGGCCAATTCATTTATTGAAATCATTCCGGGTCACTTTTTTTTAGACAGAGTAGCCAAAATTATAAAAGAAGAAATCAAAGCAAACGGCTGTGTTCCTTTTGAATTCAACACTATTGGTGTAGATGATGGTATTGCAATGGGACATGACGGAATGCTATTTTCATTACCCTCAAGAGAACTGATAGCCAGCTCGATCGAAACTGTTATGAATGCTCACAAATTGGATGCTATGATTGCCATTCCAAACTGTGATAAAATTGTTCCAGGTATGATTATGGGAGCTTTGAGAGTTAATGTTCCTACTGTTTTTGTAAGCGGTGGTCCAATGAAAAAAGGATATACCAAAGACGGAACGCCTATAGACTTAGCCACAGCTTTTGAAGCGGTTGGAAAATTTGAAGCAGGTCAAATAAATGAAGCAGAACTAAAAGATATTGAGTGCAATGCTTGTCCAAGTGGAGGAAGTTGCTCTGGAATGTTTACCGCAAACTCCATGAACACGCTTATGGAAGCCATGGGAATTGCGCTTCCTGGAAATGGAACTATTTTAGCACTGACCAAAGAGCGTGAACAATTGTATAGAAGTGCTGCCAAAAGAATTTGCGAAATAGCAAAAGACGAAGCTTTATCTAAAAAATTCAAACTCAAAAATATCTTAAACGAAAATGCAGTACGAAATGCGTTTGCAGTAGATATGGCAATGGGCGGAAGTTCGAATACCGTTTTACACATGCTAGCTATTGCAAAAGAAGCCGATGTGAATTTCAATCTAGAAGATATCAATAGCATCTCTAAAAAAGTGTCACATATTGCCAAAATATCACCATCACTCTCCACTGTTCACATGGAAGATATCAATACCGCTGGAGGAGTTAATGCTGTAATGAAAGAAATGACCAAAAGAGGAGATTCTATTCTTATAGATAACCTTACCATAAGCGGAGAAACAATTTTAGAAAAAATAAAAGACGCTTTCATAAAAGATACTTCAATTATTCACACCATCGATAATCCATATTCTCAAGTGGGAGGTTTAGCTATTTTGTATGGAAATCTTGCCGAACAAGGTGCTGTTATCAAAACTGCTGGAATTACTGGAGACCGCGTTTTTACAGGAACTGCAGTTTGTTTTGATGGTCAACAAGAAGCTGTTGACGGAATTACTAGCGGAAAGGTAAAAGCTGGTGATGTTGTTGTGATTCGTTATGAAGGACCAAAAGGCGGTCCAGGAATGCAAGAAATGCTAGCTCCAACTTCCTTGATTATGGGAATGGGACTAGGCTCAAAAGTAGCCTTAATCACCGATGGTAGATTTAGTGGAGCAACCCGTGGAGCAAGCATTGGACACGTAAGCCCTGAAGCTGCCGAAGGCGGAATGATTGGATTGCTAAAAGACGGTGATGAAATTCATATTGATGTAGATCAATACATTCTTTCTGTGAATTTAAGCGAGGAAGAAATCGCTAAAAGAAAATCCGAGTTTGTTCCTTTGAAAAAAGTAATCACATCAAAATGGTTGGGACAATACAGAAGTTTGGTTACCAATGCTAGTAGCGGCGCTGTATTAAAAACCGATTTATTTTAAACTTATATTAACTCAACAAAAAGTGTCTTCTATGCTTTTATTGATGATGATTTGGAGATAATTAAACATAATCCAGATTAATTAATTTATTTAGTTTTATTTAATAGATTACCCCAAAATAGTGTCTACTCTTTTGGGGTTTTTTTAATATTTTAGGTTTTATTTGGTAACCTAAAAAACTGCATTATTTCCAAATACCAAACATTTTCTATCTCTATTTTTAACTAATTTTACTGCACGAAAATTGGTTCGATTCTTAAGAATTTAATGAAAATTAATAAAAACACATCCAAGATATAAACCCCAACTCAAAAAATAAAAAATGAAGTATAAAGGAATTATTTTTGATTTAGACGGAACATTAGTCAATTCGGTTGAAGATATTGCAAATGCTATGAATAGCGTGCTGAAAAGTCTCAATTTCCCAACTCATAGTTATGACGATTATCAATATTTTGTCGGAAGCGGACTCCGAAATTTAGTTAGTAAAGCACTCCCCTCTTCTCATAACGACGAAACACAAATAGATCATTGTTTCCAATTGATGATTGAAGTGTATCGTGAGAATTGTACCCACCAAACAAAATATTATGAAGGCATTATCGAATTATTAGATTATCTGAAGGCTCACAACATAAAACTGAGTGTTTTCTCTAATAAAGCCGATGAACTCACCAAGAAAATTGTTGCCATTTTATTTCCAAACTATTTTATTGAAGTTATAGGTTTGAGTATCGAATCACTTAAAAAACCCAACCCGTTTGAAGCTTTAGAAATTTGTAAAAAATTAGAATTAAAACCCGAAGAAATGATTTTTGTTGGCGATTCTGGAATTGATATGCAAACAGCAACTAATGCTACTATATTGGCAGTTGGTGTTTTATGGGGCTATAGACCTGAATCAGAATTAATTGCCACTGGAGCAAAACATATTTTAAACCATCCTTTAGATTTAATTCAAATTTTAGAATAATAAATTAGGTAAACAACAAGCATTTAAACTACTAAAATCCATACTATTTTACACCAAAAAATAGTATTTTCGCACTATCAAAAATTCAAAAATCAATCAGTTTCTAAAACAATTATATGGCATCAGGTTTTTTCGCACTTTTAGATGATATTGCAGCCATTATGGATGATGTGGCAATAATGAGCAAGGTTGCAGCCAAAAAAACGGCTGGAATTTTGGGTGATGATTTAGCTGTAAATGCTGAAAAAGCATCTGGATTTATTTCCTCAAGAGAAATTCCAGTGTTGTTAGCCATTGCTAAAGGTTCATTTATCAATAAATTAATCATTTTGCCCATTGCCTTCCTTCTGAGTGCTTTTTTTCCTTTGGCAATTAGTATCATTTTAGTATTGGGTGGGCTATTCTTGGCCTACGAAGGAGCCGAAAAAATATACGAATATTTCTTTCCTCATAAACACATTTCAACCGAAATAAAGATTCAAGAATACACCGAAGAAGAAATTTTGGCACTCGAAAAAGACAAAATAAAATCGGCTATAGTAACTGATTTTATATTATCGGTAGAAATAGTCATCATTGCGCTTGGTACCGTAATTGGACAATCCATTAGCTCACAAATCGTAGTCGTTTCTATTATCGCGATACTAGCAACCATAGGGGTTTACGGTATTGTAGCGCTGATTGTTAGAATGGACGAATTGGGATACAAACTTATTGGACTGAATTCAAAAGAGCGTAGTATAACCAAATTTATTGGTAACATACTCGTTCAAGCTTTACCAAAAGTAATCAAAAGTTTAGCCGTAATTGGCACTATTGCGCTGATTTTAGTAGCTGGTGGCATCTTTGCACACAACATCGATTTTCTGCATCATTTATTCAATCAATGGCCTTCAACAGTTAGAGAGTTTAGCTTTGGACTTGTGATTGGATTCCTAGTTTTTGGAATTGTAACCCTAATTAAACTCATTTTTAGGAAAAAATAAATCTACACAAAAATCATAATCTACAACTCTAAATACAGCAGTTGACTAAGAATTATACACTATTTTGAATACTAAATTTACTAATTAATAATTTATCTAATAATAATTGGTAAATACTCATTTTTTAAATACTTTTGAGTAATCGATTGCATTGTTAAAAATTCAAATCGTATGCCAATAAATGAGAACAAATTCACGACTATTTATCAAACTGGTTTAAAAATGCTATCAATAAAATCAGTATCACTCCCGAATAATTTGAACAAGAAATTTATTAAATCTTAAAAATGTAAATCCTTGAAAATAATAACAAAATCAAGATTCAATCAACTTGAAGTTAAATATCAAAAACGGTCTGGTTATTGTTAAGGAACTAATAAATTTAAAATAGCAACAAATTCAAATTGAAAGTAAATTATAATATTAATCAAAAAATAAGAATGAAAACAAACCCAATTAACTTATTATGCATCGCCTTGACAGTAGTTGTAACAAGCTGGTCTAATAACAGTTTAGCTCAAAATTCAAAGGTTAACGAAACTTACCAAGGCATTGAATTTAAAATGTCTAAAGTTAAAGAACCCATAATACCCAAAAATACTGTCAATATCAAAGATTTTGGTGCTGTAAATGGTGGAACAGTTTTAAACACAAAAGCTTTTGCCGATGCCATCGCAGCCGTATCTAAAAAAGGTGGTGGAAAAGTAGTAATCCCAGCAGGAATTTGGCTTACAGGTCCCATTATTTTGAAAAGCAACATCGAATTGCACGCTGAAACTGGTGCTTTAATAAAATTTTCAACCGATAAAAGTTTGTATCCACTTGTTGAAACCAGTTTTGAAGGACTAAATACGTGGCGTTGCATATCTCCTATTTACGGGAAAAATCTAGAAAATATAGCTTTTACCGGAAAAGGCGTTTGGGACGGTTCAGGCGAAGTTTGGAGACAAGTCAAAAAAAGCAAACTTACAGAAAGCCAATGGAAAAAATTTGTAGCTTCTGGAGGAGTACTTAATGAAAAAAAAGACAGCTGGTATCCCTCAGAAACATTTATGAAAGCTTCTGTTGGTGCAGACCAAAATGTGCGTTTGGATTTAAAAACCAAAGAAGATTTTGAAGCCATTCACGATTTTCTTCGTCCAGTATTGGTTAGCATTCAAAACAGTAAAAGAGTCCTGTTTGACGGGCCAGTTTTTCAAAATTCTCCAGCTTGGAATATTCATCCTCTGCTAATTGAAGATTTAATTATTCGAAATCTAACCGTTCGTAATCCTTGGTTTTCACAAAATGGTGACGGTCTAGACGTAGAATCTTGCAAAAATGTATTGGTCGAAAATTCTACTTTTGATGTGGGTGACGATGCTATTTGTATCAAATCAGGAAAAGACAAAGACGGTCGTGATCGTGGAGTTCCTTGCGAAAATGTAATTGTTAGAAATAATATTGTTTACCACGGACATGGTGGTGTTACTGTAGGGAGTGAAATGTCTGGAGGTGTAAAAAATTTACACGTTTCCAATTGTTCCTTTATGGGAACTGACGTTGGATTGCGTTTCAAAAGTAACCGTGGACGCGGTGGTGTTGTAGAAAATATTTTTATCTCTGACATTTTTATGACCGATATTCCATCGCAAGCCATTTCTTTTGATCTTTATTATGGAGGAAAATCCATAGCCGAAACTTTGGCTGAAGGTGGAAATACTGTGAGTACTAAATTTGTACCTGTGGATGAAAAAACACCACAATTCAAAAATATTTCTATTAAAAACATAACCATTTTAGGTGCTTATCAAGCGGTGTTTTTACAAGGTCTGCCTGAAATGAATCTAGAAAACATAGAAATCACAAACTTAATTGGAACTGCAGACAAAGGATTTTCAATTATTGATGCCAACGGAATCAAATTGAGCAACATCAAATTGGATATCAAAGAGAGCACTATTTTTGACATATATAATGGTAAAAATGTATCCTTAAAAAACATTGATTTTAATTCGACTTCGCCAAAAGCAGTGAACATTAATGGAGCAGCTTGCGAGAAAATTGAATTGGTTTCATCGCCAAAATTGGATTTTTCTCAAAAAACTACCATTGGAGACACTGTTTCTAAAGGTGCTGTAAAATTATAACGCATAAATAAATTATAATGCAAAGTTTTTCAATAAATTATAGAATTCTTGCCTTTATTCTAGCTGTTTTTTCTTCAGTTTTGACAAATGCTCAGTCTAATGCAATCATTAACACAAAGCCATTTCAAGACGGTGTTAATCATTGGTATCACATAAAAGACGAAACCAATATTGTAAACCCGGTTCCCAACCAGCCACAATACCCAGAATCCGAATACCAAAAAATAGCGGATAACATTTTATATTTTCAGCGTGATAATGGTGGATGGCCCAAAAATTATGATATGAGAGCTGTGTTAACTCAAGATCAAATAAACGATGTCGTTAAAACAAAATCAGTCTTGCACACTACTTTTGACAATTCAACCACCTATACCCATATCGATTATTTAGCCCAAGTTTATACGCTAACTAAAAACGACAAATACAAAGTTGGTTGTCTAAAAGGAATCGATTTTATTCTCAAGGCACAATTTTCGAATGGCGGATGGCCACAATATTTTCCTTTAGAAAAAGGATATAGTCGTCATATTACTTTCAACGATGGAGCGTATATGGGCGTTATGAATTTGCTTAAAAAAATAATAAATAAGAATCCTAATTATGAATTCATAGATGCCAAAACCCAAAGAAAAGTATCTGAAGCTTATCAAAAAGGAATTGACTGCATCCTGAAAATGCAAATTGTCGATCAAGGAAAACTGACCGCTTGGTGCCAACAACATGACGAAATAACTTTATTGCCAGCTTGGGCTAGAAAATTTGAACCGCCAAGCATTTGTAATGGAGAAAGTGCCGAAATCGTTTTATTTTTAATGGACATTAAAAACCCAGATGAAAAAATAATCCAATCGATTCAAGGGGCTGTAAAATGGTTTTCAGATTCAAAAATTTACAATACCCGAGTTGAAACTTTTCAAGCTCCTGAATTTGAATCCAAATACAAAAAAGTTACCGATGATTGTAGAGTTGTAATCGATACAACTGCTCCCCCAATTTGGACACGTTATTACGAATTAGAAACTGAAAAACCTTTATTTTGCGACCGCGATAGCAAGTATTTATATTCATTGGCCGAAGTGAGTCGCGAAAGACGCAGCGGATATGCTTGGTACACCTACAACCCTGCAAAGGTTTTGAAAAAATATCCCGAATGGCAGAAAAAATGGGCACCTAATGAAGATGCTTTAAAACAAAAATAGCATTTATATAAAAGCGTGGATTTTACAAAATTCACGCTTTTTAGTTTTAATTATCTCCCTATGATAACTCTAACTTTAGTATGGAGCTATATAAAGAGGCAAAAATCCAATCGGTATTCCTTCTTACTTCTTTATAAAATAACTATTTTTGCAGTCAAAATTTTGCCTTATGCCAAAGAATAAATACAAAATAGCGGTCATTCAATTGAATCTGAATGATGTTGCCGAAAATAATTTAAAAAAATGTTTGTCTTGGGTTCGTGATGCTGCCAATCAAGGTGCAGAAGTGATTTCGCTACCCGAATTGTACAGCAGTCACTACTTTTGTCAAAGTGAAGACGTGGATAATTTTGCTTTGGCAGAACCATTATACAGCACATCCTTCATTGCTTTTAGTGCTTTGGCAAAAGAATTGGGAGTCGTAATTATCGTGCCTTTCTTCGAAAAAAGAATGCCGGGAATATACCACAACAGTGCCTACATCATCGACACCGACGGTTCGGAAGCTGGATTGTACCGAAAAATGCACATTCCGGACGACCCTGCTTTTTATGAAAAATTCTATTTCACTCCGGGCGATTTAGGTTTTAAAAATAATCCAACCCAAAAAGGAAATATTGGAACGCTCATTTGTTGGGATCAATGGTATCCCGAAGCGGCTCGTATAACTGCTTTAAAAGGTGCCGAAGTGTTGTTTTACCCAACGGCCATTGGTTGGCATCCCCTAGAAAAAGAACAATATGGCGAAAACCAGCACGGTGCTTGGATGAACGTTATGAAAGGTCACGCCGTAGCAAATGGAGTGTATGTTGCCGCAGCCAACCGAATTGGATTGGAACAATACATCGAAGGAACTGCCGGAATCCAGTTTTGGGGTTCTTCGTTCATTGCTGGACCACAAGGCGAAATCTTAGCACAAGCCTCACACGACAAAGAAGAAATCTTGATTGCCGAAGTGGATTTGGATTTACAAGAAAACGTGCGCCAAAACTGGCCTTTCTTTAGAGACAGAAGAATCGATGCTTTTGGAGATATTACTAAAAGAGCGATTGATTAATATATGAATGCATCTAACAAACGTTTCCCCGCCGAATGGGAAAAACAATCAGGCATTTTATTGTGTTTTCCGCATAACGGCAACGATTGGCCAGGAAAATACGAAGCCATACAATGGGCTTTTGTGGAATTTATCAAAAAAGTGGCTACTTTCGAAGAGGTTTTTTTGGTTGTTGCCGACGAAAAACTAAAATTGAAAGTTTCGGAAATGTTGGAAACTGCAACTGTTCAAATGAGCAATGTTTCTTTCATCATTCACAAAACCAACAGAAGTTGGATGCGCGATTCGGGACCGATTATTGTTCAAAACGGAAAGAAAAGAGAAGCCTTGAATTTCAATTTTAACGGTTGGGCAAAATATAAAAACATTAATCTGGACAAGCACGTTCCTGCCAAAGTGGGCGAATTTCTAAAGTTTCCCGTAACACAAGTTACCTACAACGGAAAACCCGTAATTGTTGAAGGCGGAGCGATTGACGTAAACGGGAAAGGCACTTTGTTGACCTCGGAGGAATGCTTGATGCATCCTAATATTCAGGTTCGAAATCCTGGCTTTACCAAAGCCGATTATGAAGCTGTTTTCAAAGAATATTTGGGAATTACCAACGTAATTTGGTTGGGTGACGGCATCGAAGGCGATGATACTCACGGTCATATCGACGATTTATGCCGATTTGTAAATGAAGATACCATCATTACCATTGTCGAAAAAGATCCAAAAGACAACAACTACAAACCATTGCAAGACAACTTAAAACGTTTGCAAAACGCGAAATTAGAAAACGGAAAATCTCCAAAAATTGTGGAATTGCCAATGCCAAAACGCATCGATTTTGACGGTTTGCGCTTGCCGGCCAGTTATGCTAATTTCCTGATTTTGAATAATTGTGTTTTGGTGCCTACTTTCAATGATTCGAACGATAGAATTGCCTTGAACATCATAGCCGATTGTTTCCCCAATAGAGAAATTATTGGAATCAACGCCATTGATTTGATTTGGGGTTTTGGAACTTTGCATTGTTTGAGTCAACAAATTCCAGAATAAGAGTTTAACCTTTTATAAAAAAGACCGCAGATTCGCAGATTAAAATGATAATCTTCGAATCTGCGGTTTATTTTTAGTGTTATTTAACTGATTTCCAAGTATTGTTACTTTCGTTAGAATCTGGAAAAACGTGATCTGGGTCAATAACAATACTTTCAATTTCTTCGGTAGAATTGTATTTAAAAGTCCAATTCACGTTTTTTTGCCATATTTCTACGGGTAATTTGAGGCGTGAAACTTTTCCGCTTTTGGTTTTAATGTCCATAATTACAGGCATTGCCATTTTCTCGAAATTTTCTATCGTAATGAAAGCGCCCGATTGGGGGTTGCCGTTTACATAACTAACTGAATTAATTCCTTGATCCAAACGCCAATTATTAACAAACCATCCTCTCCAAAACCAACTTAAATCTTCTCCTGCAGCATTCTCAATCGTTCTAAAAAAATCATCAGGTGTAGGATGTTTATATGCCCAACGCTCTACATAAGTTCGAAAAGCAAAATCAAATCGTTCAGGCCCCAAAATATGCTCACGCAAAATAACCAAGGCCGCACCAGGTTTTCTATATCCAAGAGTTCCGATATTAACTTCTTTCATATTGTCGGGTGAAGCCATCAGTGTTTCTAGATTTGGATTTGTAAATCTTTCTGAAAAAACATGCATATCCAAAGGTTTTTCATCGTATTCTCCGTGGTTAAAATCTTCTTCACTAATTGAATTGATAAACGTGTTTAAACCTTCGTCCATCCATGCAAATAAACGTTCATTAGACCCCACAATCATTGGAAACCAAATGTGTCCAAACTCGTGATCAGTTACGCCCCACAAATCTTTCCCTTTGTCTTTATATTCACAAAAAACAATCCCAGGATACTCCATACCACCAGGAATTCCTGCTACATTTATAGCTGCTGGATATGGATATTCGAACCACCTTTTGGAATAATTTTCAATAGAAGTTTTAGTATATTCTGTAGATCGACTCCAAGCTCCTTTTCCGTTACTTTCGATTGGATAAGCAGATATTGCCAATGATTTTTTTCCACTTGGTAAATTAATTCTAGCAGCATCTAAAATAAATGAAGCAGACGAAGCCCAAGCCACATCACGTGAGTTTTTAATTTTAAAATGCCAAGTTTTAGTAGATTTAGAAACGGTATTTGAGGCGCTTTTTACTTCATCAGCCGAGCGAATTATTACGGTTTGATCGCTATTCGATGCTTGTTCCCAACGTTTTTGTTGTTCACCAGAATAGACTTCCTTTGTATTGATTAATTCCCCCGAACATACCACAAAATGATGACTTGGCACTGTAATATTAACATCAAAATCGCCATATTCCAAATAAAATTCAGAGGCTCCTTGATACGGATTGGTATTCCAACCTTGAATATCGTCATAAACACACATTCTAGGATACCATTGGGCAATGCTAAAAATCTTGCCATTGGAAGTTCCTAAAATTCCCATACGATCTGAGCCTTCATTAGGTATTATAAAAGAAAAATCGATTTTGATTTTGACATTTCCTCCTTTTGCATTCAATTCTTGAGGAAGAAAAACCTGCATTCTGGTATCTGTAATTAAATATTTAATTTCTTTTTCAGTAGCAACACCTTTGTTTGAAACTATAATCTTAACAGATTTGATTTTAAAACCACCATCAAATATCTGACCTTGAGCACCATTTCTACTACCTGTTATAGGAATTACAGCATTTCCTCGAGAATCGTCTTTGAAAATATTTTGATCTAAAGTCAACCACAAAAAAGACAATTTGTCTGGACTATTATTTGTATAAGATATACTACTCGTTCCTGAAATTTCATTATTTGCCTCATCTAATTTTGCAGATAATTGATAATCAGCTTTGTTTTGCCAATATTCAAATCCGGGTTGCCCGCTTGCTGAACGTGTGTTTGTACCGTTTTTTGTATAGAAAAATGGACCAAAAGCATCTTGATAATTATATTTTGAAACTTGATTTGCTGAAGAAGAAATTTGCTGTGACCATACAGTTGAAACAGCAATCAAAAACACAAATTCAACTAGGACTTTGAAAGAAATATTTTTCATTTATTAAATTTTATACTGCAAATTAATGAAAAATAAACGTAGTACTTAGTAACAATACTTAAATATTGGTTAAAAATTTCGTCTTTAGAATTGAATACTTTTTATTACCAAAATTTAATTTTATGGAATATATTTACAGCTCAGTAAAAAATATTAATCTAATTGGCAACTATTGTGACTACAACAATTTCTAATGCGAATCTAACAGCTCAAATAAAACACTTGGGAGCTGAATTATTTTCTTTAAAAAATAACCAAAATACCGAATATATTTGGGAGGGAAATCCAGCCTTTTGGGGAAAACATTCTCCGATTTTGTTTCCAATTGTGGGCACTTTAAAAAAAAATACTTATAACTACAACCAAAAACAGTTTCAATTGAGCAGACACGGTTTTGCAAGAGAAATGGAATTTGAATTAGTTAAAAAATCAGATGAAAGTGCTACGTTTTCTCTAATTTCAACATTAGAAACCCAAAAAGTATTTCCTTTTAACTTTGAATTACAAATTTGTTATTCATTGGATGAAAATAAATTAAACATTGATTATAAGGTCATTAACAAAACTGAAACAACATTGCCTTTTGCCATTGGAGCGCATCCTGCATTTGCATTGCCTGGAAATTTTGAAGAATATAGTCTTGAATTTCAACAAGCTGAAACACTAAAATATTATCTTCTGGAAGAAGGTTTAATTTCAAACAACTCGAATGAAATTCAGCTAGATAATAAAAAATTTGGTTTAAATTATCAGTGGTTCGAAAAAGATGCATTAGTATTTAAAGAACTAAAATCCAAATCAATAACCATTCTAAAAAACGAAAAATCGATACTGAAAGTTAATTTTAATGATTTTCCAAATTTAGGTATTTGGACTGTTCAAAATGCTCCTTTTTTATGTATAGAACCTTGGTTTGGCTATTCTGATACTTTAAATGAATATGATGATTTTTTGAAAAAAGAAGGTATTCAGCTTTTGAAAAATAATGAAACATTCAAATCTAATTATAGTGTTGAAATTTTATAAAATATGGAAAATTTAAACTTCACTCCTTTTCCGAATCTTGAAACCGAACGTTTGCTGCTAAGACGTGTTGTAAACGAAGATGTAGAACAAATTTTTGCACTTAGATCTGATAAGGAAGTGATGAAATACATTCCGAGACCATTAGTAAAAACCAATGAAGATGCTTTGGCACATATTGCAATGATTGATGAAAAAATTGACAATAATGAAGGGGTTAATTGGGCTATAACATTAAAAAACAACGATAAACTTATTGGAATTATTGGGCTATACAGAATAAAACCAGAACATTTTCGAGCAGAAATTGGCTATATGTTACTTCCAGAATATCACGGAAAAGGGATAGTTTCAGAAGCGATAAATGAAGTCGTTAAATATGGTTTTGATGTAATTAAATTGCATTCAATTGAAGCAATTATCGATCCTGAAAATTTTGCTTCGGAAAAAGTATTGCAAAAAAATGGGTTTGTAAAGGAAGCTCATTTAAAAGAAAATGAATATTATGAAGGGAAATTCTTGGATACTGTGATTTATTCGATTATCAATAATATGTAATTTTTTAAAAATCTTTAAATCAATTTCTACTATATTTGCCGTGCCTAGTTTGTAGATTATATACTAGTAAAATTATTTTTATGAAAAAAATCTTCATTTTCACATTACTATTCTTCTCTATTTGTTCTCATTCTCAAACCTATATAAAAGCAAATGCAGTAACAGCCTTATTATTAGTACCTAATATTGGAGTAGAAACCAGTATTGGAAAAAAAATTACTTTTCAGGCTGACGTTATGGCTTCGTTTTGGGAATCTTTTAATGGGCATCATCCAATGAAATTATATTCTTTAGTAACTGAAGTTCGCTATCATTTTCAGGAAAAATACAATGGCTTTTATTTTGGAGGACACGCTGGAGTTGATCGATACCAAATACAAAAATGGATTTATTGGGATACTAATATGTATGAAGATGGAATTGGGTACAAATTTGGAGCAACAATTGGTTATGAAAAAAAATTAAATGACAGATTGTTGCTCGATTTCTTTGTTGGAGGAGGTTGGCATCAAGGTTATTATAAAGGTTACTATAACGACGGAACTCCAGGTAGGTATGAAAATGTCAAAAATTGGAATCGTAGCGGAGATTGGTTGCCTTACCGAGGTGGAATTATGGTTTCTTATAGATTAAATTAGATCTTAAATTTAGGAATTGTTCTTACATACAAATCTTCTACTTTTTTTCTTGCCCAATCGGTTTTTCTTAAAAAGGTTAAACTCGATTTTATACTTGGATTATCAGTAAAACATTTAATTTTTATCAATTCACCCAAAGTATCAAACCCATAATAATCGACGAGTTGTTCCAAAATTCTTTGTAATGTAATTCCGTGAAGCGGATCTTTTGATTGTTGTTTTCCCATTTGGCAAATTTACGGCATTTTTACCAATTTGTTTGGCGTTTCGTACATTTGTATTTACATTTGCTGACCTATGCTAAAAACGATAAACATACTCAACAAAAGAGCCCGATTTGATTATGAAATAATCGAAAAATTTACTGCTGGAATTGTTTTGGCAGGTACTGAAATAAAATCTATTCGATTAGGAAAAGCCAATATTACCGAAAGCTTTTGCGAATTTAATGGTACAGAACTTTTTGCTATTAACACTTACATCGAAGAATATGCTTTTGGAAATCAATTCAATCACAAAGCCAGAAGTGAACGCAAACTATTGCTAAACAAACGTGAACTCAAAGGATTGGCAAGAAGTGTTCAAGCAAAGGGACTTACAATCGTTCCCTTGAAATTATTTACCAATGAAAAAGGGATGGCAAAACTAGAAATTGGGCTTTGCAAAGGAAAGAAAACCTATGACAAACGCGAATCTCTAAAAGAACAAGACACTAAAAGAGATCTAGATAGAATAAAAAAATCTTTCTAAATTAATTTATTGATAAATTACTTTATTTCACAATCATTTTCTGATTTAATTCCTATTTTTACCTCGAACTAAAACAAAAAAATAATATGAAAAAGTTTTTAATTGGATTATCATTAATTTTTCTTGCTAGTTGTAGCAGTGGAACAGCAATTGTTAGCAGTTGGAGAGACCCAGACACATCAACAGCTAATACAGAATTCAAAAAAATATTGGTAGTTGCATTAGTAAAAAATGAAGCTACAAGAAGAGTTACCGAAAATAGAATTGCTTCTATTGGACCAAAATTTCATTCTTCTTATGCCATTTTGAATGGAACTAGCTTGAATTTGACCAAAGATCAAAAATTAAAAATCCTTAAAGATGAAAATTATGATGCCGTGGTAACAATGCGTCTGGTTGACACTGTTAAAGAAACAAATTATGTTCCTGGAACAAATACTTCTATGTATTATGGTGGATATGGTGGAATGTATGGCGGATACGGAGTTTATGGCGGTTTTGGCGGTTGGTACGGAATGTATTCTCCAATTTATTATGATCCAGGATATTACCAAGAATCTACTTCGTATTTAATTGAAACCAATGTGTTTTCGTTGAAATCTGACAAATTAGTTTGGACTGGAACAACAAAATCATCTAATGGTTCGGATGTTGGACTTTTAGTTGATAGCGTTATTGCAACTGTTATGCAAGAAATGAAAAAAGATGGATTTATTCCAAAAAAATAATTAAATCTTTAAACAGTTTTATCCTCAAAAAAAATAATACTTAATCTTTTTTTAGGTATTATTTTTTTATCTAATAAATTATGACTAATTTTGTCAAGACAATTTTTAACATATTTAAAATGAAAACGCTACTCAAAAATGCAAGAGAACAAAAAGGGTTAAAAACCAGAGAAGTGGCTCAAATTTTAGGAATCGATCAGGCATTAATCAGCAAGTTCGAAAATGGCACACGAAAACCAACCAAAGAGCAAGTGCTTAAATTAGCTTCATTATTAGGAATAGATTTTGAAACATTGATGGTTGCTTGGCTCAAAGAGAAAATTCTATATGAAATAGGTCAAGATGAATTTGCTCTAAAAGCCATGAATATGGTTCGTGAAGAAATAGAGAACAGCTATACAAGTGCCAAAAAATCACTTTCTAAAAACTTGTCAGCTATTCTTGGAGAAATTGACATTTTGAAATCAAAATTAGACCAATTTCGCAAATTTGATAGTTATAGAATAGCTCAAGCATTAGAACTTGAATACACTTTTGAAAGCAATCGCATCGAAGGAAACACTATGACACTTCGCGAAACCGATTTAGTCGTAAACGAAGGTTTGACCATTTCTGGAAAAAGTATGCGTGAGCATCTTGAAGTTATCAATCATCAAGAAGCTATTGCTTATATCAAACATTTGATGGACAAAAACACTCCTCTGAACGAGCGCGAAGTATTGTCTATTCACAATTTGATTTTGCGAGGCATAAATCCAGAAGATGCTGGTCGTTATCGTCAGGTTCAAGTAATGATAAAAGGGAGCTCGTTTATGCCGCCTCAACCTTTTTTGGTTGCAAAGGAAATGGAAGATTTTTTTATTTGGTATGAAACTCATAAAAACACTTTACATCCTATAGTTTTAGCTGCTGAACTTCACGAACGTTTGGTTACTATTCATCCATTTATTGATGGAAATGGAAGAACTTCACGTTTAGTAATGAATCTAATTCTATTGCAAAACGGTTATGTAATTGCCAATATCAAAGGCGATTATGACTCTAGAATGCAATATTACAATGCATTAGAAACCGCTCAAACCAAAAACAATAAAGAAGATTTTCTCTTATTTGTTGCTCAAATTGAAAAAGAAAGTTTAGAGCGTTATCTAGAAATTATTGGTCAATAAAAAAATCCCATTCGTAGTAATGAATGGGATAGTTTTTATTTAAATCCTACTATTTGTTCTTCAGTTTCAACGATTTTTTCAACAAATTTTTTAAATTCTACATACTGAGTTGTAGAAATATTATCCCAAGGAATTGTTACTTTCCTGTTAACTTTTAATGAATTATTATTTATTAATTGATATGTTATTGAATAATTATGATTAAGGAAATTGAATGATTTGTTTTCTGGAATTTCAGAGAATGTTTTATCTGAAGGAATATTTAAAATCACTTCCGAATCATATTGATTACTATTTTCATAATCTATATATTGTATATCAAATTTTCTAGTATCGGTGGCTATTATATCTCTTGTATATACATTATCAATAAATGGAATTTCAGTAATTTTTAAACTTCCCACTTTTTGTAAGCTTTCAGAAATTGAAAATTTTGATTCAAAAGTAATCTCTTTATCAAAGACTTCATTGGAGACCAATTTAACAGATTGCAACGAAACTACCTTCTTTAATTGATTATTGAAATTCTTTTCAAAATCTTTTGAACGAACATCATCAGTAGTCGAAGATGAAAATAATTCGTTATAGTACGATTTATTTGCTCCTTGAATAGTATGCGTATTTACAAACGATTTCAATTTATCATCTATGGTAACTACAGAATAAGTTTTAACACTATTTTGAATAGCATTTTCAAAAGGAATATTAATCAATGATGAATTTTCGTTTATTGCTTTGTCAAAAGAGATTACAAGAGCCTGAGCTTTATATAAAGTTATTGGCAATGCTTTGAAAGGTAAAAACTTATCTGTAAGTTCAAGAAATACTTCTTTATTATCGATTGTTACTCTTACGATACAATGATTAAAATCTCTTGATGGCAATTTTAATGAATTTGAACTATTGTCATTGGTTAAAACCAAAACTAAATTAGCTTTTAATCCAGCTTGCTGTGCTAAGACAACAAACAAAGTTGAAACATCCTTACAATCTCCTAATCTTGTTGTAATTGTTTTGGAAGGTTTTTGCGGAACATAACCGCTTTGTCTAAAATCTAAAGAACTATAATTAATGTTCGTTTCTATGTAGGAGTAAATTTTTTTGGCTATTTCTTCTTGTGAAAAAATTTGTGAGCCTTCTGGAAAAATTTGATCAAATACAGTTTTTGTAGTTTTATCAACTTTCAAATTTTTCTTAACTAAATCAGCATACCAGTTTGATATATCTTTCCACGATTTAATCGTACTTACTCTTACTTTATTAGTTAGATCATTAAAATTTATAGAGTAATTTTCTAACAAAGGAATTGCTGGTATATTATTTCGTTTCCAAACTGTGCCTATTTTATTTCCTATTTTTTTTGTAGTTGATTCTACCAAACCGTTACTATAATCTGTACTATAATTTACATTCGGCTCGTGAATAAGTCCAAAAATAGATTCTACAGATGGATATTTACTATCAAAATAACAGGAAATATTAAAATCTTTGTAAAATCTCCCAGTTGTATTTTCTTGCACTTCGTATTGAATATAAATAACATCTCCTATTTTTAAATTTGAAAATACAAGTGTGTCATCGCCCTTTTCGGCTGGGACTAATGTACCATCTGATTTAATAATTTCGGATTTTAAAATTGTATTACTCAAGTCAAGTGAATATTCTTTCATTTCTTCTATTCCGCTTTCGGATGTTATTTCATATAAATAAGTGCATTTAGACTTTCTACCACCCTCTGGCAAAATATTCACAATATATTCGTCTAATAAAACTACAACTCCATAATCGCTTTTTAGTTTTGAATTTTTTCTTTCATTTGCTAATTTGTAGCAATTTTTAGTTGCAACCTCTTCTATTTCATCCGGTGTTTTTGTAATGTCGTATAGTTGTTTTCTTAAATTTCCATTTTCTGAATTGTGTTCTAAAGACAATCTGATATATTTTTCAGCTTCTTTATCTTTTTTCATCAAACTATAAATATTGGCCTTTTTTTCTAAATTAGTAAATGAATAGGGAAAATAACTTAGATTTTCATTTATTAATTCCAGTGCTTTTTGATATTGGTTTTCATCAGTTAGGATGGAGATATAATCATTTCTAAATGAATTAAGACAAGGGAATTTGGCTATTCTATTGGTAATGATATTTTTTGCTTCTTCTTTTCTATTTATATCATTATAATAATTAATCAACAAATTTTCTACTTCGTTAATACTTTTTTCTTTCGAAATCTCTTCTAATAAAGTTATTGATTTCGCCTTGTCATTCTTCAATTTAGAATACAAATTGGCTGTAAGTATCTTAAACTTTTCATTATTATACGAATTCTCATTTAAATCATTGAGATACTTGAACATCCCATCAATATCAGCTTTTCTTGAGGCCAACATAAAATCAAACATCAACTCTCCATATCTTTGTTTATATTGTTTGGATATATCTCTATATTTTTCTAACTCTTGCACAGAAGTATTTGTTAACCAAGCAGTATCAGTAAATTTGGAAAATGTATTTAAATAATAATCAATATCGTTGTTTTCTATATTTTTTAGTATTTCTTGTCTTTTTGCAGCTTCATCTCCTAGTAAATCATAATATCTCAAAAAATAATTCGCTATAAACGAGCTATTTGGATATTCCTTATCTAATCCTTCTATTGATTCAAATGCTTCGTTTTTTTTAAAATTTGATTCGTATGCTGTAAACTGAAATAAACGATACAATAAATTATCAGGATTTTTTTTGACTAACTCATCAAAATATTGTTCATAATTAAGTTTTATTTCTTCAGCATTACTATTCTCGAATATTGATACTTCATAGGGCTGAAAAGTGTTCAAAAACTTTAAATCCCTAGCAATTGTAGTGTCAAAATTCTTAATTTGAGCCGAAAAATAATCCCCTCCATTTTGCATTTCTAATTTAAACAATAATCTATTGTTCCCTTTTTTCAATGCGATTTTTATATTATATGCGTCTAAATTAGTTCGCTTAACATCTTGATTTACATATATTTCTTTGTCATTCAAAAATATTTTTAGACCAGAATTTGCTCCAAAACTCAAGACATAATCTTTTTTTTCATTTGCTTGAATAAAGGTTTGTGCATAAATTATTCCGTTTCCATATTCGCCTTCATTTGCAAAAAAATGATACCCTTCTGCCAAAGCTTCTTTAGGGTTATACCACCCTATTTTTCCATTACTATTTGCATCAAAAAGTTTGTCATTTTTGGCATACAATTCTGGTTCATATTCAATATCTAAACCGCTACTGTTTAAGTTTTCGAATACTCCACAAAACTGCCATTGAGTTATAGCTCCAAGTTCATCAAATAATTTTAACGAACTATCATATCTCATTCTTATTCGATCTAAAATAGCTTTGCGATATATTACAATAGGCAATTTTCCAAACTTTGGCGAAGATGCCAAGAAATCAATTTTTTTATAGGTCAAATCGTTGCAAAGACCATTAGAAATATTAGCAAGAACCATATTTCTATTAATAAAAGGAGCAATATAATTTTCTGAATTAGGGAGTTTTTCTAAATTTCGGATTAATGTATCATCAAAATCTATTTTACCCGATTCTTCATCAATAAAAGCATCTAAAAACAATAAATCAATATTTGTTGTTTTCGTTTTATCAAATTGTTTGTCAAATAACTTTCTAGCTTCTTCTCTTTTATTATTAATTAATAAATTAATAACATTGGTGTAATCTTGAGAGTAAATAAAGTTGGCACATAGTAGTAAAACTATATAAAATGTTTTTCTCATTAAGTAAAGTATAAATTTAATGAGTAAATGTAATAATTTCTGTCAATTTTTAATGTAAAAAGATATTTTATTTGTAAGTTTTACTTTTATTTTTTATTTTCTAACAAAGGCACAAATTTAAAATCACCAAATTCATGTTTCTCAAATTGAGTTTCATTTTTCCGGATCAGAAGTGTCATAATTTGTGTGTCTTCCCCCACCGGAATCACAATCCTTCCTCCTATTTTTAATTGTGCCATCAAAGCTTGAGGAATTATTGGCGCGCCAGCCGTGACAATTATACTATCAAAAGGAGCGTGATTAGGCAAACCTTTGTAACCATCACCAAAAGAAAGATGTTTAGGTCTAACACCTAATTTGGGTAATAATGCCGATGTTTGTTTGAATAATTCTTTTTGTCTTTCGACACTGTAAACCTTGGCTCCCATCAAACACAAAACAGCAGTTTGATAACCTGAACCAGTTCCAATTTCCAAAATTTTATCGTCTTTTTTTACTTCTAACAACTGACTTTGAAAAGCCACAGTATAAGGTTGCGAAATAGTTTGCCCTGCTCCTATCGGAAATGCTTTATCTTGATAAGCATAATCTGAAAAGCTAGAATTTAAAAACAGATGTCTCGGAATTTTATTTATGGCTTCCAAAACCGCTTTATCTGTAATTCCTTTTTCTTTCAAAAGGCTTACTAATTGATTGCGAAGCCCTTGATGTTTGGCAGTATCTTTCAAAATTTGGAGTTAATTGTTTCGGTAAAATTAAACTTAAAAAACTCAAAAATCAAGTAAGATTTTCCAAAAACTTTAAACCCAAAATTCAAACAATAAACAAATAAATTATACATTTGTTAAAAATCATTTTTATGTTAAAAGTTGGGGTTTTAGGTGCTGGGCATCTTGGAAAAATACATTTAAGATTATTACAACAATCTGAAAAATATGAATTAGTTGGTTTTTATGACGAAAATCAAGAAAACGGAGCAAAAGTAGCCAACGAATTTGGTTATAAACAATTCTCCACAATTGCTACTCTTATTCACGCTGTTGATGTTATCGATATTGTAACACCTACACTTTCTCACTTCAAATGTGCTAAAGTGGCTATCAAATCGGGTAAACATGTCTTTATAGAAAAACCAATTTCAAATACGGTTGCCGAAGCCGAAGAAATTATTGCTTTAGCCAAGGAATATAACGTAAAAGGTCAAGTAGGTCACGTCGAAAGATTTAATCCTGCTTTCAAAGCAACCAAAGAAATGATTGAAAAACCGATGTTTATTGAAACCCATCGTTTGGCTGAATTCAATCCGCGTGGGACTGATGTTCCAGTGGTTTTGGATTTAATGATTCACGATATTGATGCAATTTTAAGCGTTGTAAATTCACCAGTAAAAGACGTTCACGCCAGCGGAGTTTCCGTAATTAGTGAAACTCCTGATATTGCCAATGCTCGAATTGAGTTCGAAAATGGCTGTGTTGCCAATTTAACTGCCAGTAGAATTTCCCTTAAAAATATGCGAAAATCCCGTTTTTTCCAGAAAGATGCTTATATCTCGGTTGACTTTTTGGAGAAAAAATGCGAGGTTGTCAAAATGAAAGATGCACCAGAAATTCCAGGCGATTTTGATATAATTCTACAAAATGCCGAAGGGGTCAAAAAACAAATCTACTTTTCGAATCCCGATGTGGAGCAAAACAACGCCATTCTCGACGAATTGGAATCTTTTGCCGATGCCATCAATAATGACACTACTCCTATTGTAACTTTGGAACAAGCTACAGAAGCTTTGAGAGTGGCATATCAAATTATTGATTGTTTTAAGAAGTAAAAAATCTGAATATCTCAAAATTCATTTTTCAATTTAAATTCGAAAACCAATGTAATCTATGGATTTAGTAAGAGTTGAAACTGAATTAAAGAAGCGATTAATTCATCCCTACAAATGGGGACGAAAACAGTCTGACGATTGGGACGCAAAAACCAGTTTTATTTATTCGACTTATACTTTTGAAAAATTGTTAGAAAAAACAGCTTTGTTTGATGAAAAAGCTCGTGATTATGCTTTGAATAGATGGTATAATTTTTGGTCAGCCGAAGCGGTTGAAAACCTATTTTCCTTGCACGAAAAAGTAACGCCCAATAAAAATAAATTCGACAAACTAATTGATTTTACTATAAACACTACTTGTTTTGACCATAAAACTACTGTTTTTCCAAAAGGTTTTAATCAAACGGTAGCGTATGCAAAAAGTAATCCCACCGAATTAATTCAATGGTTGTATTTAAATCAAAGTCAGGAAAGTAGAAAGCATTTGAAAAACAGATTGTTCGTAGTTTTGGTCGAAAAAAACAACGAACATTGGAAATTAAAAGCCGAAATAAATTTGTTAAAAACTGCAATTGATTCTTATGTCGAAAAATTTAATTGCGATTCGTTAATTCAAATCAATCTTGAAAATAACGCTATTTTATCTGACCTGATTTGGGTTGAAAATTAAAATTATATGAACTACATCGGCTCTAAACAAAAGTTATCTTCCTTTATTCAAACCACAGTAAATTCGGTGGTTGGAGATGATTTGTCTCAAAAAACCTTTTGCGATTTATTTGCTGGAACTGGAATTGTAGGCAGAACTTTTAAACCCAATGTAAAAAAAATCATTAGCAATGATTTAGAATATTACAGCTATGTTTTGAACAAAAATTATATTGGAAACCACGAGGCAATCGATTTCAATTCTATAATTGAAGAACTCAATCAACTTGAAGGAATTGACGGTTTTATATTTCACGAATATTCCGAAAACGGAAATCAAAACAGGTTGTATTTCTCTGAACACAACGGAAAAAAAATAGATGCGATTCGGCAGCAAATAGAGCATTGGAAAACTAAAAAAAGCATCGATACCAAAACCTATTATTTTCTTTTGGCTTCCTTATTAGAAAGTGCTGATAAAGTGGCGAATACAGCTTCGGTTTATGGTGCTTATTTAAAGCATATCAAGAAATCGGCTCAAAAAAACCTAGTTTTAGAACCTGCTATTTTTAGTTTGAACGACAACGAACACGAAGTTTTTAATGAAGATAGCAATCTGTTAATCCAAAAAATTGAAGGCGATATTTTATATTTGGATCCACCGTATAATGCTCGTCAATACGGCTCTAATTACCACATATTAAATACCATAGCAAAATACGACACTTTTATTCCGAAAGGAAAAACAGGTCTTAGAGACTATAATCGTTCGGATTATTGCAGCAAAACAAATGTTAGAAAATCCTTTGAAGAGTTAATAAAAAATGCCAATTTCGGTTCTATATTTCTAAGCTATAACAACGAAGGTTTAATGTCGGAAAACGAGATTAGAACGATTATGTCCAAATACGGAAAATACGATTTGATGACCACAAATTATCAGCGTTTTAAAGCCGACAAAACCGAAAATAGAAATCATACCGCAAGTAATACAACTGAATTTTTACATATTTTAGTAAAATAAATAGAGAAAAAAAATGAAAATAATAGCCGTCATCGGATCAGGAACAATGGGCAACGGAATTGCACATACTTTTGCACAAAGTGGTTTTACCGTAAAACTAATAGACGTTTCCGAAAAATCTTTGGATAAAGGAATGGCAACTATTTTTGCTAATTTGGATCGAATGGTTGCCAAAGGAACGATTACCGAAGAAGACAAATTCAAAACCATCAACAATATTATCACTTATACCGACATCAAAGACGGTGTTGTTGGCGTAGATTTGGTTGTAGAAGCTGCAACTGAAAACGTGGAATTAAAACTCTACATTTTCAAACAATTAAACGAAGTTTGTTCGCACAATACCATTTTTGCGACCAATACTTCTTCTATTTCCATCACGCAAATTGGTGTTGTCGTGGCTCATCCGGAACGGGTTATTGGAATGCATTTTATGAATCCAGTTCCGTTAATGCCTTTAGTTGAAGTAATTCGTGGTCAAAAAACCAGTGATGAAGTGACCAAAATTATTATGACTTTAGCTGAAAAACTGGGTAAAACTCCCGTTGAAGTCAACGATTTTCCTGGTTTTGTCACTAACCGAATTTTGATGCCAATGATAAACGAAGCCATCGAAACTTTATACAACAAAGTGGCTGGCGTTTATGAAATTGACACCGTGATGAAACTCGGAATGGGACATCCAATGGGACCATTGCAATTAGCTGATTTTATTGGTTTGGACGTATGTTTAGCAATCTTAAACGTAATACAAGACGGTTTCAAAAATCCAAAATATGCGCCTTGTCCTTTATTGGTCGAAATGGTTAGCAATGGAAAATTGGGTGTGAAATCTGGAGAAGGTTTCTATGATTATAGTGAAAGCAAGAAAGCAGAAAAAATCTCGAAACAGTTTATATAAAATTATGTCAATCGCAAAAAACCTCCTCAAAATAAAATCCACTTTACCATCAACCGTAACTCTTGTTGCCGTTTCTAAAACCAAACCTATTCCAGATTTGATGGAAGCTTATGTTGCAGGGCAACGCATTTTTGGCGAGAACAAAATTCAGGAAATGGCCGAGAAATGGGAAGCAATGCCAAAAGACATCGAATGGCATATGATTGGTCACGTCCAGACGAACAAGGTGAAATTTATGGCGCCTTTCGTGAGTTTGATTCACGGCGTGGATAGTTTGAAATTACTGGAAGAAATCAACAAACAAGCCAAAAAAAACAATAGAATTATTGATTGTTTATTGCAAATATATATTGCCGAAGAAGAAACCAAGTTTGGTTTGGACGAAGATGAATTGGATGAGATTCTTCACTTCGTTCAGAATGACAAAAATGAAATGAAAAACATTCGAATTGTTGGATTAATGGGTATGGCGACTTTTACGGATAATCAAAACCAAATCAAGAAAGAATTCACGCATCTGAAATCGATTTTTGATAAGTTGCAATTCCGTAAAGACGCGATTAATCGCGTCTCTACAATATCAATGGGAATGTCTGGCGATTATCAACTCGCAATTGAATGCGGAAGTACGATGGTTCGGATAGGAAGTAGTATCTTTGGAGGGCGATAGAAATCAAAGGTAATTTGACCCTATTAATGATGAGATTCCTACGGAATGACAAACTGAACACTAAAAACTGAACACTTATTTTGTACTGCATACTCGACATAGAAACCACCGGAGGACAATTCAACGAAGAAGGAATTACGGAAATTGCCATCTATAAATTTGACGGTCACGAAATCGTGGATCAGTTCATCAGTTTGGTCAATCCTGAAATTCCTATTCAGCCTTTTGTGGTGAAACTTACAGGAATTAACAGCGCAATGTTGCGCTCGGCTCCAAAGTTTTTTGAAGTAGCCAAACGTATCATCGAAATGACCACCGACAGTGTTCTCGTGGCTCACAATGCCGATTTCGATTACCGAATTCTCCGCACGGAATTTCGTCGTTTGGGTTATGATTTCAACATTAAAACCCTTTGTACGGTCGAATTGTCCAAAAGATTATTGCCCGAACAACCTTCGCACAGTTTGGGTAAATTAGTTCGTGCTTTGGGAATTCCAATGGCTGACAGACATCGTGCCAGTGGCGATGCAATGGCAACCGTAAAATTGTTCAAAATGCTTTTGGACAAAGATTTGAACAAAGAAATCGTCAAAGAACTCATCAAATTTGAAATCCAAAAAGGAATTGCACCTAAATTGAGGGACATTGTGGAAAGTTTGCCTTCAAAAACAGGCATTTACTACATTCACAATGAAGCCGGAAAAATCATTTTCATTGGCAAAAGCCGAAACATTCGAAAAAGGGTTAACCAACATTTTACGGGAATTACCAAAAGTGCCAAGAAAATCCAGAATGAAGTTTACACCGTCACATTCGAAGAAACGGGAAGCGAATTGATTGCGCTTTTGAAAGAAGCCGAAGAAATCAAAATTCACAAACCTATTTACAACCGAATGTCGCCTAAAACTAACTTTTCTTGGGCCGTTTATGTCGAAAAAGATGCCAATGGTTACTTGAATTTGAAATTACAAAAGGCCGACAGGAGAAAGAAAGAACTCAAATCATACACTTCGCAGCAGGAAGGAAAAGATGCTTTGTTTCGCATCAGTTCCCATTATCATTTATGCCAGAAACTGACTGGTTTATACGAGACCAAAACGCATTGTTTCCAGCATTCTACCAACGAATGCGATGGTGCTTGCGTTGGAAAAATAGCTCCCGAACAATATAATTTAAGGGTTCAAGCCTTTATAGAAAAGAATTTATTCGACAATAAAACCTTGGCCATTCTCGACAGAGGCCGCACTATTTCGGAACGCAGTGCCATTTTGGTTGAAAATGGAGTGTACAAAGGTTACGCTTTCTACGATTTAAATTATCAAATCAACAATATCGAAATTTTAAGAAATATCATCACACCAATGCAAAGCAATCGCGATACCCGAAACAGCATTCAAAGCTATATGCGGAAAGCAAAAACAATTAAGATTATAAATTTTTAACAAAAGTGAAATATCTTATAACCATAGTTGGCCCAACAGCTATAGGCAAAACTTCCTTGAGTATTGCTTTGGCACAACATTTCAATTGCGATATTATTTCCTGTGACAGCCGACAATTTTTCAAGGAAATGCAAATTGGCACCGCCGTTCCCACAACCGAAGAATTGGCGGGAGCGATACATCATTTCATTCAAAACAAATCGATTTTTGAGAATTATACCGTTGGCGATTTCGAAAAAGAAGCCATTGCCAATCTGGATGATTTGTTCCTGTCCAATGATTATGTAGTGATGGTTGGCGGTTCAGGATTGTATGTAGATGCCGTTTTGAAAGGCTTTGACGATTTTCCCGAAATTGAAGCTTCAGTTCGAGAGGAAGTCACTTCTAATTATGAAAAACTTGGAATTGACTATTTACAAACCGAATTAGAAAAACGCGATCCCAATTATTTTGAAGTCGTTGCCAAAGAAAATCCACAACGAATAATGCGTGCCTTGGAAGTCTGTATTGGTTCAGGAAAACCCTATTCTTCTTTTTTAAACCAAAAGAAAAACACTCGCAACTTCACTCCTATTCTCATTGGTTTGGAAGCTGAAAGAAGCGTGATTTATGATCGAATCAACCAGCGTGTAGATATTATGATAAACGAAGGTTTATTGGCGGAAGCCGAAAATTTATTTCCTCACAAAGAATTGAATGCTTTGCAAACCGTAGGTTACAGAGAATTATTCCGCTATTTTGAAGGCGAAATCACTTTGGAATTTGCCATTGAAGAAATCAAAAAAAACACCCGAAGATTTGCCAAACGACAGCTCACTTGGTTCAAAAGAAATGAAAACACAAAATGGTTTGATTATTTGATGGATAGACAAAAAATCATTGAATTCATTAAATTAAAAACATAAACTTCTTACAAATAAGTGTATCTTTAGCCAACTTTAATTCATTTGAGATGAAACAAATAGCACTTATTTTTTGCATTCTTTTTTTGGCAACTTCTTGCGAAATTCAATACGATGGAGAAACCAAAATGGTGGTTACTGGAAAACTTATCGATGAAAATGGTAATTCTCTTCCTGAAAAAGACATTGAAATTACAGTGGAAGGAGGTGACCTTTTGCTTTCTCCTGCCGATGATTTGATTTCCTATGGAAAATCAGACCAAAACGGAAATTTTACTTATATTTTTCCTGCTCCAAAAGGCGACAATCGAATTTATATTTCCATCAATGACATAAACAATCAACCCAATGAATTTCAAAGCAAAACATATATAGCTGCAGAAAATAATTTCGAAAACTATAAGCTAGATTTAAATAAAATCACATTATATAAAAAAGAATCGATTACGACTCTAAGGTTAATTTTAAATCAAACCTCGACAAAAAAACACTTAACGGACATCAAAATAGAAGGAAAACAACCCAATAGTTTTGTTTACTTAGATCCATTACCGAACAATTCAGATTATTTAGTGGATTTTTATGATGTCATAAAAAATCAAACTGTAGTCTT